>MDTB01207953.1_pt1 | contig 22061 bp, 22 predicted proteins | sample 811161 | NCBI WGS metagenome assembly MDTB01 (sample SAMN05326650, study PRJNA326480) | marine metagenome | isolation source: seawater | place: Mediterranean Sea | collected 2009 | reverse complement strand
TTCTGACCCGTGATAGCCGTGTTGTTGAACGGAAAAAATATGGCCGAGCCAAAGCTCGCCGGAGCTTCCAGTTCTCAAAGCGTTAAGCACCTGCAACAAATCATATATTTCCAAAAGGGCTGCGTATTTCGCAGCCCTTTATTTGCGTAGCAGAATTGTAGCAGACGCTGTGAGGTCTTGCCGCCTTTGCGCTGGAGCTTGTGGCGATGCTGCTTGTGGTGATGCTGGCTATGTCTTTTGGTCAGGGCAGAGACCAGCACGGCCGATGATATCATGTTAATGGTGCTTGAGGATTACACCACCGACCTTACCATCAATCCGTTTGACGTGGTGTTAAGACCAGCCAGGATTGTGATTTCTGTCATCTGCGATAAGATAGCGCTATGACAGCATCTTTTCTTCCGCCAAACGCCAACACTAACGCCAACGGCAAAAGCAAGGCGCCTGCGATAAGCTTTCGGCGCGCCAAAGCAACCGACTTGCCCGCTATTCAGGCCATCATGGAGGCCGCCTACACACCATACATTGCGGTCATGGGGCAAAAGCCAGCCCCTATGCTGGCCGATTATGCTGCCCATCTCAATCAAGATACGGTATTTGTCGCCGAGCGTATTTCTGATCAGGCGGCATCACTATTAGCTTACGCCATCATTATCAAAAAGCCGTCAGGATATTGGCTTGAAAATATTGCTGTTAGCCCCGATGCGTCAGGGCAAGGTCTTGGCTCTGCGCTGATGCGTCATCTGGAGGATTATCTGCGTCAGGCTGCCGATCATTATCAGCTTTATACCAATATCAGGATGACCGCAAACATGGCTTGGTATAAGCGGCTTGGTTTTGTGGAAACTCGGCGCGAGAGGCAAGACGGCTATGAGCGCGTGTTCTATAAGAAAATCTTGACCACACCAATACATCAATCACCAATCTAATCCGCTCTATTTTCCCTAGCATAATGACTGATATATCAAACAGCCGTGTTGCGTTAATGCGCTCAAGAGGGCAATATGATCATTATGAATAGCGACAAACGACTTATCGGTTCTTGCCATTGTGGCGCGGTGCAGATTTCCGTCCCTGCTGATATGGATTTCACCACAGCCAGACGCTGTGATTGTTCATTTTGCCGTCGCCGCTGGGCACCTTCTGCGGGCGTTTTGGAACATGATCTAAGGGTTGAAAAAGGCGCCGATATGTTGTCGCTCTATCAATTCCATACCGCAGTGGCGGAACATTATTTTTGCCGCAAATGCGGTATTTATACGCATCACAGACGGCGCATTGATCCATCGGTATTTGGCGTTAACGTAACATGCTTTGACCATATCAAGATGACGGATTATAACTGCGTTGCGATCAATGATGGTATTCATCATCCAAAAGACAGACATCTTTATAACAGGCACCCCAAAGATGGGCACCCCAAAGACAGGACATGAAATTAATGAAAACAGGTTTACAACTGGCTATTGCAGGCCTTGGTACTGTTGGCGCAGAAGTCGCACGGCAAGTCATCTCTAACGCTGCTCCTTTTCAACGCCAGGCAGGGATGGCGGTAACAATCACAGCCGTATCCGCCCGCGATGCCGATAAAGATCGCGGCTTTTCCATGCAAGGGATGCAGTTCTGTGACAATCCGCTTGCTTTGGCGAGCATGGATAATGTTGATGTTGTGGTTGAATTAATTGGCGGCTCTGACGGCGTGGCGCTTGATTTAGTCGAGGCGGCTATTGCCAATGGCAAGCATGTCATCACGGCCAATAAAGCCTTGCTTGCGCATCATGGTTATATGCTGGCTGAGAAAGCCGAAAAAGCAGGCGTTATGCTGGCCGCTGAGGCCTCGGTTGCTGGCGGTATCCCTGTTCTTAAAACATTGCGAGAAAGTCTGTCTGGAAATCAGATTACTCGTATCACCGGCATTTTGAATGGCACTTGCAATTATATTCTATCAACGATGCAGCATCAGAGACGTGATTTTGATGATGTCTTGGCTGAGGCACAGGCGCTCGGCTATGCGGAGGCTGATCCTGGTTTTGATATTGATGGGGTAGATGCGGCGCATAAACTGGCGTTGCTAGGAGCGATAGGTTTTGGCACAGCGCCATCAATAGGTGCTGTCGATGTCACAGGTGTTCGCGCCATCACCATGACGGATATGGATAATGCGCAAAAGCTTGGCTGTACGATCAGGCTGTTGGCGGAGGCGGAAAAGAACACGGATGGTGAGGTGCTGATGCGGGTTCGTCCGGTTATCCTGCCACTAGACAGCCAATTGGCAAAAATTGACGGCCCTCTTAACGCTGTCACCTTCACGGGTGAGCCGATTGGGGCGATTACCTCCATTGGCCCGGGGGCAGGGGCAGGGGCAACCGCATCTGCAGTGCTTGCTGATATTGTTGATCTCGCCGCCAGCCGCATCACGCCATTTTTTGGTATTCCCGCATCTCAGCTTGCCGCTGCCCCACAACGGGCCGCGCCGCAAAAAGAGGAATGTTATTTTATCCGCCTGAAAGTCTATGATCGTCCGGGCGTTTTGGCAGATATAACAACAATATTGAAAGATCACGCGATATCCGTGGAAAGTCTGTTGCAATCAGGGCGGTCGGATGATGGTGAGAATGGTGATGTGCCAGTTATTCTGACAACGCATGAGGTGCCGCCACAAGCGATCACTGCCGCTATTGTTGAGCTGACGGAATTGCCAACCGTATTGGCAGAGCCGGTTATCCTGACCATGGGACATGCTTGATCTGTTATGACCAATCCGGTGAACTCAAATCAGCTGCCAGCGTTATCAGCAACAGGCGCGCATTGGGTTTCAGCAGAGCCGCCGCCGCATATCACAGCCGGTATTATGGAAGCATCGGGCATGCCGCACCCCTTGGCACATCTGTTGGCTGCGCGCGGTATCACGAAAACTGAGCTAGGGCATTGGCTTGACCCAAAAATCCGTGATCTTATGCCTGACCCGTCACAATTAATCGATATGGATGCGGCAGCATCACGTCTGACTGATGCGGTCATGCAGGGGGAGCATGTTGGTATTTTTGGTGATTATGATGTCGATGGGGCAAGCTCAACGGCTATTCTTTATCGGTGTTTAGACCATTTAGGCTTGCCTGTATCCTATCATATCCCGCATCGCTTCACTGAAGGCTATGGCCCTAATCTGCCGGCCTTGCTCGGATTAAAGGATAAAGGATGCCAGTTAATTGTTACCGTCGATTGCGGGGTAACAGCGCATGCGCCAGTGGCCGCTACGGTGGAGGCTGGAGTTGATGTGATTATTATTGATCACCATCTGCCGGGGACAGAATTGCCGCCTGCGCTTGCTGTTGTTAATCCTAATCGGCTGGATGATGATAGCGGCCTTGGCTATATGGCGGCGGCTGGCGTTGTCTTTATGCTGGTGGTGGCGCTGGTGCGTGAATTGCGTCAGCGTGATTGGTTTACCGCCAATGACAAGCAAGAGCCTGATTTAATGGCGGCGATTGATCTCGTGGCTTTAGCCACCGTAGCGGATGTTGTTCCGCTTGCTGGTCTTAACCGCGCCTTTGTTCGGGCAGGGTTAAAGATTATGGCGAAACGAGGCCGTGTTGGGTTGCGTGTGCTTGCCGATATTGGCCGTCTCACTGCGCCGCCAGATACAGAAGCGTTAGGCTTTGTTTTAGGGCCACGGATTAATGCGGCTGGCCGTTTTGGCGAAACCGACCTTGGGGTATCTTTGCTGACAACAGATGACCCGCAACAGGCGCTAGAGCTTGCAACAATGCTGGATCAGCTGAACACCAAGCGGCAATCTGTTGAACGTGACACAACCGCCGCCGCCATGGCGCAGGCTGAGGGCAAAACCGATGCTGTGATCTGTGTTGCAGGCGGCAATTGGCATGAAGGGGTGATTGGTATTTCTGCTGGCCGGGTGAAAGAAGCGATGAACAAACCAGCTTGCGTGATTAGTATCTCAGAAGATGAAGATGGCCGCAAAATTGGTAAAGGTTCAGGTCGCTCGGTTGCTGGTATGCGGCTAGGGGCGGCCATCATCGCGGCCAAACAAAACGGCTATTTATTGTCTGGCGGCGGGCATGATATGGCGGCAGGGTTCAGCCTGGATATGGCGCATTTTGATGCGTTTTGCCAATTTCTAAACCAGCGCGCAGAAACCGATTTAGCCGATAAGCCGCCGTATCAGGAATGGCATGTTGATGTTGATGTTCCATTAAGTTTAGCTAATGAAACGCTCCTTGACTGGTTGGATCGTATCGGGCCATTTGGCTCAGGATTTCCGCAACCAATGTTTCAGGCGCGTGATGTTAGAGCAGCATCTTGGCGGCGGATAGGAAAAACCCAGGATCATGTCGCGCTGCGGCTGGATGATGGGCTTGGACAGATTGATGCTGTTGCATTTCGCGTTGCCGGAACGCCATTGGGTGAGGCTTTATCGGCGATGCAAGATGGCCGCAAGGCTAATATTATTGGCAGAATTACCCGAAATCGCTTCCGTGGTGAGGATCGACCGCAAATGATTATCACTGATCTGCAATTTGTTTGATTTATTCGCTTGATTTGCGCCTTAGGTTTAGTGTAATCATGTGCTTGCCTTTATGACCCGTTCGTCTAGAGGCCTAGGACATCGGCCTTTCACGCCGACAACACGGGTTCGAATCCCGTACGGGTCGCCATCTCACATCTTTATTTTAATTGGTCCAGAAATTGTTTGCTGTCATGCGCGATCTGGGCTTTGCGGGCATCATCCATGCGGGCTAAATTGCGATACGGCATCCCCATGCGTGGATTGCCCGACAGCGTGTCAGCATTACGCATCAGAAAATCCCAATATAACAGATTAAACGGACAAGCCTCCGCGCCTAGTTTATCTTTCACCTTATACGCACAGCCCTTACAATAATCCGACATACGGTTGATATAGGCGCCACTGGCGGCATAGGGTTTGCTCGCCAGATCACCGCCATCAGCATAAAGCGTCATGCCACTGACATTTGGCAACTCGACCCATTCATAGGCATCTGCATAAACGGCCAGATACCATTCATTGACCTGAGCCGGGTTAATGCCAGCCAAGAGCGCAAAGTTCCCCAACACCATTAAGCGCTGAATATGATGCGCGTAAGCATGATCAATCGTATTCTGAACAGATATCCGCAAACATCTCATTTTTGTCTCTGCTGTCCAGTAAAAATCGGGTAAGTCGCGGGTCGCTCCTAACACATTCGCGTCTGCATATTCAGGCATGCGTAACCAATAAATACCGCGAACATATTCACGCCAGCCCAATATCTGCCGGATAAACCCCTCGACCGCATTAAGCGGTGCCTGACCGCTATGCCACGCGGTTTCCGCCGCCCTGATACATTCCATGGGCGTTAATAATCCGATATTGAGATAAAGCCCAATGAGAGAGTGATACATCCATGGCTCATCGCTTAACATAGCATCTTGATAAGTGCCAAATAATGGCAGGCGGTCCTGGATAAAGGCATCAAGAACGGCGAGGGCGGCTGGCCGCGTGACAGCAAAGAAAAAGCCATCTGTTGATCCCATATGCGTTGGAAAATGCTTCTCCACCATGTTGATAACCGCTTTAGTAATCGCATCAGGCGGATGTGCTGTTGGTGGCGGCGGCGTCAATCCCTCTTTCGGTGGGGCGCGGTTTTCGGCATCATAATTCCAGTCGCCACCTGCGGGTTTGTCGCCATCCATCAGCACCTTGTGATGACGGCGCATGTCACGATAGAAATATTCCATTCGTAATGATTTGCGGCCTTCTGCCCAATCAGCAAACATCTGATGACTGGCGAGAAAGCGATCATCCTCATGATAAATGACAGGAGTTTTTAATCGGTCTTGCCATGCCTTGTCTTGCATGATTTTGATGGTTTGGTTCAAGCGATATTCACCTGCGCTGGTGATCACAATCTGATCTGGTGCCAGCATGGCGATATGGCGTTCTACCTCCGCCGTGATCGAATGGGTGTTATCGGGATCATCCAGGGTGACGTAAATCACCTGATAGCCTTGCTGATGCAGATGTTCAGCAAAATGGCGCATGGCAGAAAACACAAAAACCAGTTTCTTTTTGTGATGCTTGACATAACTAGCTTCATCCATGACTTCTGCCATGAGGATAGTATCATCCTTATCACAGTCGCGCAGGGTGGCGAGATTATCGCTAAGCTGATCACCTAAAATTACACGCAATGTTTTCATCATGCCTCCTCCCATCTATTTATGGGGATGCGTGATGCAGACAAGTGGCAGCATACGCATTATTGCACTTCCCGTGCGCTGGTCTTGCTTGCTTTTGGGGGGATAAAGTGATGCCACGGTGATAAAGCCATAGCCAAATATAGAGAAGATTTGCCCGCACAGGCTTAATTTGCTATCTTCCGCACAGTTTTGAGAAAACCTGCCTCGCGGGCGCTTTTCTCACCCAAAATCAGAAACAAGTGAAGACATGCTATGACAAAAACTGCTTTTCTTTTCCCCGGACAAGGATCACAAACTGTTGGGATGGGCGCATCATTGATGGCGTCATGTCCTGTGGCTCGGCATATGGTTGAGCAAGTTGATGAGGCGCTTGGCGGTGAGCTTTTATCCATTATGACCAATGGCCCTGATGATGAATTGAAAATGACTCGTAACGCTCAGCCGGCACTGATGGCAACGGCGGTGGCGACGGTTCGGTCACTGGAAAAGGCGACAGGGAAATCCATTGATCAGATGGCTGATTTTGTAGCTGGTCATTCCTTGGGCGAATATTCGGCTATGACGGCTGTTCATGTCTTTGATATTGATGTGGCGGCACGCCTGTTGCGGCATCGCGGTGATGCGATGCAGGCGGCAGTTCCTGCGGGTGAGGGGGCGATGGCGGCCTTATTAGGGGTAGATATTGATGCCGTGGAAAATATCCTTGCGGGGGTTGATGGGCTGGTTGAGATTGCCAATGATAATAGCGCTGGACAGGTTGTTATTAGTGGCGCGGCGGAGCCTGTTAATCAGGCGATTGCGGCGGCGAAAGATGCTGGCGTTAGACGCGCTATGCTATTGCCGGTTAGCGCGCCTTTTCATTGTGGGTTAATGGCACCAGCGGCTGATACTATGGCTGAAATATTGGCGGATACAACGCTATATCCGCCGGCGGTTCCTATTGTTGCCAATGTGACGGCACAAGCTGAACACGCGCCAAGCGATTTGCGGGGTTTGCTTGTTCGGCAAGTCACTGGCAGAGTGCGCTGGCGTGAATCGCTTATCCATATGGCAGAACAAGGGGTAACGCGATTTGTGGAAGTCGGTACAGGGAAAGTCTTGACCGGATTGGTTAAGCGGACATTGCCTGATGTTGAGGCTTTTAACATTGATACTGCTGATGATATGGACAGTGCGGTTGCGGCATTGTAATCTGAGCTGACTATGTATCTAATTATAAAGACCAAATGTTATCATGTATCCAAATGTTATCATCTATAAGGAGTCCACAGCATGTTTGATCTTAGCGGCAAGACAGCACTGGTCACAGGTGCAAGTGGCGGCATTGGCTCAGAAATTGCGAAAGCCTTGGCATCGCGCGGGGCTAATATCATTCTCTCGGGGACGCGCCAGCAAGTGCTTGAAGATGTTGCTAGTCAGCTTGTTCTTTCTGCTGATCAAAAGGCGGAGGTGATCACCGCTGATCTGAGTGATCCAGAGGCGGCAAAAACCTTGATTGAACAGGCAGGCGCTAGCGTTGGCGCTGTCGATATTCTGGTTAATAATGCTGGCATGGCGCGTGATGGATTGCTGATGCGGATGAAAGATGAGGATTGGCAAAGCGTGCTTGATATCAATCTAACCTCAGTCATGCGATTAAGCCGTGCCGCTCTGCGTGGTATGATGAAAGCCAGATGGGGGCGAATTATCCAGATATCATCTATTGTTGGCTATACGGGCAATCCTGGTCAGACGAATTATGCTGCGTCTAAGGCAGGCATGACCGGATTTACGAAATCACTGGCGCTGGAAGTTGCCTCACGAGGGGTGACAGCAAATGTCGTGGCCCCAGGGTTTATTCAAACCGCCATGACTGACGCATTAACCGAAGACCAAAGGGCGGAATTGGTCAAAAAAGTCCCGGCAGGAGTGATGGGGCAAGTCGAGGATATCGCGGCGGCCGTAGTCTATTTAGCCAGCCCTGAGGCGAGTTATGTGACCGGCGCAACACTTCATGTTAATGGCGGAATGGCCATGATTTAATCAACAAGTTACATATGTGCATAAAATGGCTAGAATATTTATATTTAAGTCATTATAGTATTTTTACATTTGGGCTAGTGTTAACATAATGAATATGATAAACACGCGCCATCTTTGAGGTCTAACCAGACCGTAATATATCTTTTGGGAGACATCCATGAGCGACACTTTTGACCGTATTAAATCCATCGTTGTTGATCATCTTGGGGTTGATGATGATAAGGTTACTGAAACTGCCAACTTTGTAGATGACCTTGGGGCTGACAGTCTTGATACTGTTGAACTTGTTCTTGCCTTTGAAGAAGAATTCAATATTGAAATTCCTGATACTGCTGCCGAGAAAATTCAGACTATTAAGAACGCTGTTGATTTTATCGATAGCGCATCAGCCTAATCCTGATTTAATAACAGGCATTTAATGATGAAACGTGTGGTAGTCACTGGTATGGGGATGATTACCCCATTGGGATATGGCGTAGACCAAAACTGGAATGCGCTATTATCTTCCAAATCCGGTTTAGCGCAAATTGATGAGTTTGATGTATCGGACTTACCGTGCAAGATTGCAGGGCGTATTCCGGCATCCGAAGACCGTGACGGCGCGGTTAATATTGATGACCTCATTGATCCAAAAGATCGCCGCAAGCTAGATGATTTTGTGGCTTACGGGATTATTGCGGCAAATCAGGCTATTGCTGATTCTGGCTGGGTTACTGATACAGAGGAAAAGGCATACCGAACCGGGGTTATGATAGGCTCTGGCATAGGCGGCTTATCGACTATTTATGAGACAAGTATCATTTTAAAGGAACGAGGCCCGCGCCGTATTAGCCCGTTTTTTATCCCGTCGTCTTTAATTAATTTGATATCAGGTCAAGTTTCGATCAGGCATAATCTCAAAGGCCCTAATCATGCTGTTGTGACGGCGTGTTCTACGGGCGCCCATGCTATTGGTGATGCCTCTCGACTGATCAAATATGGTGACGCTGATGTGATGGTGGCTGGCGGTGCTGAAGCTGCTGTTTGCCGCCTTGGGCTGGCCGGGTTTAGCGCCTTAAAAGCCTTATCGTCAAGCTATAATGATACCCCTGAGAAGGCCTCACGCCCATGGGATAAAGGCCGTGATGGCTTTGTTATGGGTGAGGGTGCGGGCGTTCTCGTGCTTGAAGAATATGAACATGCGAAAGCTCGCGGGGCCAAGATTTACGCTGAGGTTAAGGGCTATGGCCTGTCTGGTGATGCCTATCATATCACAGCACCGGCAGAAGATGGCGATGGCGGCTTTCGGTCAATGTCAGCGGCCTTGCGCGATGCTGAGATTGCTATTGATCAGGTCGATTATATTAACGCTCATGGCACTTCAACGCCGCTTGGTGATATGATTGAATTAAACGCTGTATCGAAGCTTTATAATGGCGATAGATCAAACATCAATATGTCCTCAACCAAGAGCGCAACCGGGCATTTGCTAGGCGCTGCCGGGGCTATTGAAGCGATATATTCTATCTTGGCTGTCAGGAATGATATTCTGCCGCCAACGCTTAATCTTGATGATCCATCAGATGATATTGGCGGCATAAATCTGGTGCCGCATGTGGTTCAGGAAAAGCCTGTTCGTCATGCCTTGTCCAATTCGTTTGGGTTTGGCGGCACTAATGCGTCGCTCATCGTTGGCAAGCCAGATTGAGGTGAATGTGGCTGGGCAAGAACCAGAAACGTCCCCTTCAAAAGATCAGGCAAAAGATCAGGCAAAAGGTCAGGCCAAAGCTAAGGCAAAAGATCAGGCAAAAGGTCGGGCCAAATCATCTATACGGTCATTACGCAGGGCTGTTCGGGTTAGTGTTTTTCTGACCATAGCTGCTGGCTTCATCGCTGTCATATTGTTTATCTGGGTGGAAACGATACTGGCAAGACCGTCACAGCAAACCATTGATATTACATTGGAAATTAAGCGTGGTGATGGCCGCCATGTGATTAGCCAGCGGCTCAATCAGATTGGCATTATTCATCACCCATTTGTCTATCAAATTGAGGAATGGCGGCGCGGCAACACCTATAACCCGCGCGCAGGGGAATATATTTTCCCGAAAGGCGTTAATTTAGCTGAGGCTATGGATATTATCCATAACGGCAAAGCCGTTCAGCATAGCATAACCATTGCTGAGGGATTGAGCGCCGCTCAGGTTGTTGATCTCATCCGTGCTGACCCTCGCCTTGACGGTGAGCTATCAGCAATTCCAGATGAAGGTAGCTTGCTCCCTGAGACTTATTTTTTCCTCCGTCATGCTGATCGTAATGCGCTCATCAAGCGGATGCAGGCATCGCGTGAGATCCAATTTGCTGAAATATGGGCAGAACGTCATGACGATCATGTTCTCACCACTATTCAGGATGCGGTGATCCTGGCCTCTATTGTCGAAAAAGAAACGGGCAGATCAGGTGAACGCGCCTTGGTCGCATCAGTGTTCCTTAATCGCCTCAAGAAAGGCATGCGGCTTCAATCAGATCCAACTGTGATTTATGGGCTTGAGCAAGCTGGAGTGGAGGTTGACCAATTGCATAAGCAGCTCAAGCATGACTCAGCCTGGAACACATATGTCATCAAAGGATTACCCCAAACCCCTATTGCTAACCCTGGCTTGGCTAGTTTTCGTGCCGTTGTTCATCCGGCGATATCAGACTATTATTTTTTTGTTTCTGATGGCAAAGGAGGGCATCGTTTTGCCAAAACCTATGAAGGGCATAAAGCCAATATTGCCTTATGGAAAAACAGCAAAACTAATCAGCAATAGAGCATTGTTTCCTATAAGCTGGATGTGTAATATCATTTGATAATTTAGCATATTGAGTTAGGTCACATGTCATCATCGCCAGCCTCACCAGATAATCCGATTAACCGCCGGGGGCTTATGTTGGTGCTTTCATCGCCATCTGGGGCAGGAAAATCATCTATTTCACGGCGGCTTCTTGATATTGACGACAATGTAACGCTCTCGATATCAGCAACCAGCCGCAAGCGCCGCCCCGGGGAAGTTGAGGGTAAAGATTATCAATTTGTCACGCCCGAAGATTTTCAGATCATGATCAATGAAAATCAGTTTTTGGAATATGCTAAAGTGTTCGATCATTATTATGGGACACCAGCCAAGCAGGTCATGGAGACGCTTGGCCGCGGCAGGGATATTCTGTTTGATATTGACTGGCAAGGGACGCAATCGTTGAAAGCGACAGCGCGTGATGATCTGGTTTCGGTGTTTATCCTGCCGCCATCATTTCGGGAATTGGAACGGCGGCTGAAAAAACGCAATCAAGATACCGATCAAGAGGTTGCCAAGCGGATGTCTAAAGCCGCAGATGAGTTAAGCCATTTTCCTGAATATGATTATATTGTCGTCAATCATGATCTGGACTCATCGGTGAACCAGATCCATAACATCCTTGAGGCAGAACGCCGCCGCCGCCATCGCCAAAATGGTCTCACCAATTTTGTCCGGAACCTGCAAGCAGGGTTCTAATCGCCCTGATTATTGCCCTGATTAGCGCCAACATAATTCAGGGCATTAGCAATCGCGCAAAACTCCGCGATATTAAGCTGTTCAGGACGCCTTTCGCCATTGATATTCGCATGATCTAGCAATCGCTGCCCGCCTAGCGCTCGCAAGGACGCCCGAAGCATTTTACGCCGCTGATTAAAGGCAGTCTTGGCTACAAGCTGTAATTGCTCTTGTTTGGCGGCAAATTGCGGCTTGTCGAAAGGCACAAGCCTGACGACGCTGGATGTGACTTTCGGTGGCGGCACAAATGCTGACGGCGGGATATCAAAGCAATGTTGTGTTTTGGTCAGCCATTGGCAAATGATACTTAACCGGCCAAATGTGATTGTGTTTGGGCTGGCGGTGATACGCTCAGCAACCTCGCGTTGAAACATCAGCGTTAATGACGAAAACGACTTGCAATGATCAAGCCACCCCATGAGCAAAGGGGTTGCAATATTATAAGGCAGATTGGCAATAATTTGCCTCGGCTGATCATTGCCTCCACATTCATGAATGGCAACATCCAAAGCATCAGCTTCCATAATCTCTAGCCTGCCCAAGCTTGCCTCTACCAATGGCTGCAGCGCGGCAATGGCGCGGCTGTCTTTTTCAATGGCAATGACATGCTTTGCCCCCGCCATCAAAATAGCTCGCGTTAACCCGCCCGGCCCCGGGCCAATCTCAATCACGGTTTGATCAGGGTTGATCATAGCTTCACGAGCAATCCGGCCCGTCAGGTTCAGATCAAGCAAAAAGTTCTGACCAAGTTTGCGCCGCGCATCCAGCTTATATGTGCGGATAATGTCTTTCAGAGGCGGCAGTGCCGCGATATCAGCTTCAATCGTCATCTCAATGTAGCATTAGGTGATGAATCATTAGGGGGGGAAACATTAGGCGATGAAACATTAGGTGATGAAACATTAAGGGGTGTGGCTTGATATTCTGCCCGATTGTAAGACATATCGCGTGCCAGTTGGATAGCAGCAATCAAACTGTCTGGTCTGGCCGTAAATTGTCCAGCTTGATCAAGGGCTGTGCCATGATCAGGGGAGGTTCTGATAAAGCTTAACCCTAGTGTTGTGTTGACGCCATGATGAAAATCCAGTGTCTTAACAGGGATGAGAGCCTGGTCATGATACATCGCCAGAACCGCGTCATAGCTGTCACGCTTATCCTCAAAAAATAGAGTATCGGCTGAATGAGGCCCGGTGACCGCTAATCCTTCGGATTGCAGTTGTGCTATGGCCGGCGCAATGATCATCGCATCCTCTTTGCCTAACATGCCATTTTCGCCAGCATGAGGGTTTAGCCCGGCAACGGCAATGCGTGGCGCGGATATCCCAAAATCACTGGCTAAATGCCTCGCCATAATCCGCACAGAACGCATAATATGGTCGCTGGTAATATGCTCAAAAATATCCCTAAGCGGCATATGGATGGTTAATGGCACAACACGAAGCATGCTATTAACCAGCATCATAATGGGGACAGCTTTTGGGTTATCTTTTGGGTTATCAAGTGCGGCTAGAAACTCGGTATGTCCAGGATACTCAAACCCAGCCTGATGGAGCGTTGCTTTCTGAATAGGGTTGGTGACAATGGCATCAGCCTGACCAGATTTCACCATGAAAACCGCCATGCTGATCGCATCAATGACTTGCGGGGCATGTGCAGGTGATGGTGTGCCAGCAGTAATAGTGTCAGCCCAGGTGATCGGTATCACCGCCAGATGATGAGACCGGCCAGTAGTGGCAATATCGCTAAAATTGTCAATGACCGTCAGATCAAGGGGATAGCCTCCATCCGCTGCTAGTTTAGCCAAGCGATCAGGATCATCAATAGTGATAATCTGATTTTGCTCCTCTTGAACGGCTTTGATTAATAGCTCGGCGCCAATTCCAGCAGGCTCACCGGGGGTGACAATAAGGCGGCATCTATCCATCAAAAGCTGATCCGAATATCAATTACCGCTCGCCGCCGTAATTGATTAAGATAACGTGCTGACAGAACCGAAAAATAGCGATTTTTGACATTAAGTTCCAATGTGTCAAGATCAGGTAAATCCATTTGCGGTGCTTGTTTATCACAGACCATAAACGCCGCCATGCCTTCCTTAAATGAGACCACCTCGCTGATCATGCCAGCATCAAGAGGCGCAACCAAATCGCGCAATTCAGGGGCAAGGCTGTAAAGCGGCAGAATGCCTAAATCAAATGGCATGCCAGAGCCATAAGACTCATGCAAGGCCTCTAAGTCATCACAGGTTAGTATAGCCGCTGTATCTCTTTTCATTTTGGCGGCAGCTTCCAGTCGGTCGGCATCATCGGTTGATGCTAGCGGGTAGAGCAATCGGGCTATCGAAATACGAGCTTCCATCGGGTCAGCCAAGCCATTTTGTCGTTTGCCGCTTAGCCTATATATCAAGATCGCACCATCACGGTCTAATGGGTCTGTGATGTCTCCGAGTTGCATAGGCATGATAATATCAGCCAATTCCGGGTCAAGTGTTTTGACCAAAACCCAGCCAATATTACCGCCGATATTGGCACTGCCTGATACTGAATATTGTTGCGCGATACGGCCAAAATCAGCACCTTGCCTGATCGCTTTTACCATCTGATTAGCAAGGTTTATGGTTGCCGCATAGTTTCTGCCAGGTTCGGGTAGCAGAACAATTTCGTCTAAATTAATATGCGGCTCAGAAATATTTTGCTCAAGCTGTTGGCGTTCTTTTTCTGCCTCAGCCCGGGCATTGGAAAATTGACCTTCAAAGCGGCCATTAATGATAGATGCCCATAGAATATCAGCCTTGAACTTATGCCTGATGACATCACGTGGAATATTAAGCTCCTGCAAGACATCATCTGGATTTTCACCATTCTGGGAAAAGGTTTGATTGATAAGAATGTCAGCGTTGTTCTCAACAGCCTGTATCTGACTGCCTAAAAATTGCTCGCCAGTAGCTATTTTTATCTGATCATCAATCAGCATTTGCAACACATCACGATCAATCTGCGCTTTATTGTCAGGCGTTAGCTGAATGCCGGTTGTTTTAATCAGCATATTGCGCCGCTCATTGAGGTCATGGCTTGTGATGGGAACACCGTCAACGGTGGCAATGACTTCGATAGAGGTAGTGGCACTTGCCATAGTGGAGCCAAACAGCATTATCATGCTGATTATCCAAGGCTTGACTGAAAAATAAAGCTGTTGCATTTGCTTTCCTACTTTAAGCGTTTTGATCCGCTTTCATTAATGAACCAAGTCCGATCAGTGTTACAATGAATCCTGGTGCAAATCCGGCAATAAATGGCGGTAGCCGTCCAGATGTCCCAAACACATACATAATATCCTTAAAGATATAAAATCCAAGTGCAGAAATCATTGCAACCATAATTACACCTAATTTTCGTCGTCGCCCTTTGTATGACAGACCATGATGACCAGCAATCATAATCATGCCAACCAAAACAATCGGTAGCGATAATTGATAATAGAAATATGATCTATGGCCGAGGCTGTTCAACCCTGCATCTTCTAATACGCCAATATAATTCCATAGTTTCAGCAATGATATCGCCTCTGGCTTTTTATTTGAGTTGGTCAGATCGGCGGCATTAAGCGATGATGGAAAGGATATGATATTAAGCGGGATTATCGCACCATCTTTAAGTAAAACTTTGCCGCCTTTCAGGTGCCAGCTATTATTTTCAAACCATAACTGGTCAGGGATGTAATGCGATAACCATTTGTTATTAATGTCAAAACGGTATAGTTCACCATTTTCCATATTCAAATTAGACTGATTTAAGCGGCTGCCACTAACAATAATATTCTGGAAAGATAAGTTATCTTTGAGCCAAATCCCCTCTGTTGATACAGATAGACTGCGCCCTGTTGAGCCAAAGTTTTGTTCTTCCAGCGCCGCATATCTATTATTTGTGGCTGAGGAAATCGGGTCAATGACAAACATCAGAATAAGGCTGAGCATAATGGCACAAACAACAGGGCCGGTGATAATTTTGCCAACCGAAAGACCTGCCGAGCGCGCGACTATAATCTCATTTTTATTGCTTAGCCTGTAAAAGCTGATTAATGAGCCAAACATTACCGCAAATGGGAGCAAAAACGGAAGGCTGGACGGAAACTTCAAAAACGCCATTGATATTGCCGTCACCGAAGATATCGCCTCTTTATTGGCGCTTCGGCGCATCAGCTCTGCTGTATCAATCAGATTGACAATCAATGCCAGCACAAGCCACACCATCAGCACATGAACCAGAGCATGCCGAAACAAATAGAGAGCAAAAATCCGCGATAGACCAAATCTGCTCATGCGGGCTGCGCTCCTTTTATCCAAGGTCGCCATAACAGAAGCGAGCTGATGATAAGCGGCAGAAAGATGATGATATACATCAATGGAAATAGCGACGGTACTGCAACTGTCAGACTTCTCGATGTGATTAAGGCGACTTCACCGAGCAGCGTTAACACCGTGACAATGGCAATTTGTGACCAGTAATGTGAGCGTTGATATTGGCTCCGCATAAAAACAGCTAATGCCATCATGATTAACGGTAAGCTGATCAGTGGTGCGGTAATCCGAAAATGACCTTCGGCGCGCATTTCTCGGCGATATTGATCAGACGCACCATCAGCGAATAAAAGCTCAGCAATAGTCATTTCATTGTAATCTTTTGTTCGCTCTCCACCCTCACTTTTGCTTTCAACAATACGCAATTCATAGGTCTCAAACTCCAGGATGACGGCTTTGTCTGATGTGTCTGTAAACTCGGTTCTAATACCATTGAACAAATAGATAACAGGCGCTTGATTGGTAATTGTAACCGTGGCTTTATCCGCATGAATTTCAATTGTGGCTTCGGGGTTGCGGTTATCATGGATAAAGATATCCTGAAATACATTCTCGCTTTCTTTATTATTGATATATATCGTCAGCCCTTTGCTGATATCGGTAAAGACACCAGGCTGCAAGATCACTATCGGGGCGGCGGCCCGCAGATTAGCCATGACATTTTTATAATAATTATAGGTCATTGGAATAATGATCGCCGAGTTAATAATCAGAAACGCTGTTAATAATACCCCCATCAGAAGTGGCCCTAAGCCGATGCGAAAAGGCGATATGCCAGACGCTTTCATGGCAATCAGCTCTTTATCCTGTTGCATGCGAGATAACACAATGGTTGTTCCAATCGTCGCGCTTATGGGCAAAATAATAAGCAGCCAAAAAGGAATAGCCGCCATCGTCACATTGATAAAATCAATGAATAACGCGCCCTTATTGACGAGCAACTCGACTAATCGCAACGTCTGACCCAGCCAAACAATCCCGATAATAGCCAGACTTGTCATGACTAATGTCACAATGCATTGCCGGAAAATGTAAAAGGTAAGTACCATTATGCTCAATATACCTTAGGGTTTATGCAGATAAAATTGCTGGCAATCATCTTGCCGTTGCATTTTTTCAATCTATCCACAATATTAACATTAGCTAACTTATCAAAAAACAGCTCAAATCAATAAGGATTTTTTTATGACCTCTCGGATTACTATACAATTTACCTCAAAGCATGACGCTCCATCTTATCCTCTCATCCTCTTGGTATCAGCGAAAAAAGGCACTGCTTCATTAGAACCTGCTGGTCAGGCGATTGATGATAGTCTCAATGGCGCCATCTCACGGGCTATCACAGAAGCTGAGTTTAAGGCTGATGCTGGTGATGATTTGGTCATTCGTGCCGCCGAAGGCACGGTGCTTCTCGTTGGTATGGGGGAAAAGGCAGATTTAGGCATGGCGAGTGAGCATCTAGGCGGGCATATCGCGTCTGCTCTTTTCCGCGCCAAGCTAAAGGACGCAACTTTATATGCGGCTGAGACGACGGCAGAATGGCTGGCCAGTATTGCCCATGGCGCCCATTTAGCTGGCTATCATTTCTCCCGCTATTTCACCAAGGGGAAAGCCGCGAAACCAACGATATCGACGCTTAATATTGCCGTTGACGATAAGGATGCTGTCACCCAAGCCTATATGCGTTACGCTGGCATTGCTGAGGGCGTCTTTCTGGCGCGTGATCTGGTTAGTGAGCCGTCGAATGTTCTCTTTCCTGCTGAATATGCCAATCGCTGTCAAGCCTTGGCTGATGCCGGATGTAAGGTCACGATTCTGGATGAAAAGCAAATGGCAGAGCAAGGCATGCGATTGCTGTTATCGGTGGGTCAGGGCAGTGAGCGTGAATCGCGGATGGTTGTTATGCGCTGGAATGGTGGCGGCACAGAAGCCCCGTTGGCGCTGATTGGCAAAGGCGTTTGCTTTGATACTGGCGGCATTTCTATCAAACCTGCTGGCGGCATGGAAGACATGAAATGGGATATGGCCGGTTCTGCCGCTGTTGTTGGTGCGATGCGCGCTATTGCTGGGGCTGGCATTAAACGTAACGTTATTGGTCTGGTTGGTCTGGTTGAGAATATGCCAGATGGTAAGGCCATTAAGCCCGGTGATGTTGTCACTTCTATGTCTGGCCAGACGGTTGAGATTATCAATACTGATGCCGAAGGCCGGTTGGTGCTGGCGGATGTCATCACCTATGCCCAAAAGCATTATAAGCCTGCGGCAATGATAGACCTGGCAACGTTGACAGGGGCTATCCTTGTCTCTTTAGGACAGGTTCAATCTGGCTTGTTTGCAAATGACGACAGGCTGGCTACTGCCATTGCAAGTTCAGCTTCCGCTACTGGTGAGAATACATGGCGGATGCCGCTTGGTGATGATTATCATAAGCTCATCAAGTCAAAAATTGCTGACATGAAAAATATTGGTGGCCGCTATGGTGGTTCAATTACGGCGGCATGTTTTCTTGAACGCTTTGTTGAAAATAATACACCTTGGGCGCATCTCGATATTGCGGGGATGGCATGGTCTGATAAAGCCAAGCCGACAACACCCGCAGGCGGAACAGGGTATGGCGTTAAATTGCTAACGCATCTGGCCGAGCATTTTAAGCCATCATCATAAGGGGTAATGGGGGATAATGGTGGCGCAAATCGCATTTTATCAGTTGCAGTCTCGTTCTGTTCAGGATGTTTTGCCATCCTTGCTCCAAAAAACCCGTGATGCGGGCAAATTGGCTGAGATCATTGCCCCCGAAGCTATCCATAATGACTTGAGCCAAGCGATCTGGACGGCACAGCCTGATAGCTGGTTGCCGCATGGTATTGTCGGCCGTGATGATGACCCCGACAGGTCAGGCTGCCCGATTTGGATTATGACAGAAGCAACCGAAGCAATTGGGGCATCAGCTTCAGGAGCATCAGATAGTGAGCCCTTTCGGTTCTATATTGATGGTCTGCTGCCACCAACTGATGCCAATTCCAATGGCATGTCAGGGCGGATTTTTATTATTTTTGACGGTTATAATGATGTCAATCTGCGGGCGGCGCGCGAGGCGTGGAAAATATGGCGTCAAACGGATCATGAATTGAGCTATTTTGAGCAAGATGATGAAAAAGGCTGGGTTAAAAAGTTCTAACCTTCGGTTAATTATCTTGCCTTTGCTAATAGGCTTTCCTATAAGGCACTGATTAACGCCTTATTCCATATATCGAAAGGATTACCCATGGCTCTCGAACGTACGTTTTCAATTATTAAGCCAGATGCCACGCGCCGCAACATCACCGGTGCCGTTATTGCCAGATTAGAAGAAGGTGGTCTCCGTGTTGTCGCGCAAAAGCGCATACATATGACACGCGATCAGGCTGAAGGGTTCTATGCTGTTCATAAAGAACGCCCATTTTTCAATGACTTGGTATCGTTCATGATTTCAGGCCCGGTTGTTGTGCAGGTGCTTGAAGGTGAAAATGCAGTAGCACGCAATCGTGAGATTATGGGTGCGACTAATCCTGCTGATGCGGATGCTGGCACCATTCGTAAAGATTTCGCTGAGAGCATTGAGGCCAATTCCGTGCATGGCTCAGACAGTCTTGAAAATGCTAATATTGAAATTGATTTCTTTTTCAACTCAGGTGAGATTGTTGGCTAATCTCGCCACACTGGCTGAACTGGCCGCACTGGCCGCATGTTTTGATAAGATGTGCAAAAAACATCTCATACAAAATGCATAAAAAAGGGGGCATATCGCCCCCTTTACTATTTTATGCTTGAGCCCAACATAAAGCCTGTTCTTTCTTTGCCTTTCTCTGGCTAGAGTAAGAAATAGGCCATTAGGATCAAGACTATGGCAATCAGAATCGCACTGTTACGCATAAACCCCATAAAGCTTTTATAGACTTCTACGTTTTGCTTCGACTGACTATCAAAATCTGAAGTATCCATCATTACCCCCTTATCAATTCATCTTCCAATTTATCAAACTGAGCAGATTTTGCACTAAAATAATGCCGTATCCTATGACTAAGATTTGGTGTTTTGTATTGGCCACAGCATGTGATCATCGCCATTAATCACCCCGGGCAAGACGCCTGAAGTGTTGATTGGCATAATCTGCGCGCCGGATAGATCAAGCCGCAACAATCCTGTCGCCAAGGCGCCGATCACCATGGGATAGATAATATGTTCTTCTGAAAGCACTTTTGTCGCCAGGGTTGCTGCTGTATCATTGGCACTCACAGCAACCGCTTTCTGCGCCAGTAAAGGGCCATCATCAATCTTTGGGGTGACGATATGAACACTGCATCCATGCCATTTCGCCTTGTCAGATATCGCGCGCTGATGCGTATCCAGCCCTTTATAAGCAGGTAACAGTGACGGGTGAATATTAATGATTTTGCCGTAATAGCGCTTGCAAAATTCAGAAGAAAGCACCGACATAAACCCGGCAAGGCAGATGATATCGACATCTAATTGATCAATATGCTGCGCCAGAACATCCTCAAATGCCGCCTTGCTTTCATATTCTGATTTTTTGATAGCAAGCGCAGGTATCCCCGCCGCCGCCGCATGGCTCAGCCCTTTTGCCGAATTATCAGCAATGACGCCAACAATTTCTGCGGGAACGTCAGCTTGCAATGTGTATTCAATCAGCGCCTGCATGTTACTGCCGCGACTAGATATGAGTACTGCAAGTCTAAGCATTGGTTACGATTTCTGCCATTGATCCAAATGATGAAAGCGGATAGGGGCATCATTTTCGCCGCGCTCGGTCAGCATCCCCAGCGTCCATGCATCATAACCAGCGGCAAGGATCATTTCCATCGCCTGCTTGCTATGCCTGGGATCAACCGTGACAATCATGCCAATGCCGCAGTTAAACGTCCGCAATAACTCCATGTCCTCGATCTGGCCAACATGCTGCATCCAAGCGAATAAAGGCGGTAGAGTCCAGCTCAGCATATCAATATCCAATGCCAGATCAGCAGCAAAAACGCGATGCGGATTTTCAACTAATCCGCCGCCTGTAATATGCGAAATAGAGGTCACCAGATTGTCTTTTATCAACGGCATCACAGCATTGGTATAGATGGTTGTCGGCGCCAGAAACTGATCTGCTATGGTCTCATCGGGGGCGAAAGGCGCAGCATCAGATGGCGTCAACCCAGCATGATCAAGAAGCCGCCGCACCAGTGAGTATCCATTAGAATGAACCCCATTAGAAGCAATGGCAATCGCCACTTGCCCTGATGCGGTATCATCGGGGTTGAGCAATCTGCCGCGTTCCGCCGCGCCAACACAAAATCCTGCCAGATCAAAGCCGCCATTTGGATAAACCCCAGGCATCTCGGCGGTCTCACCCCCGATTAATGCCGCTCCAGCCATCAGACATCCATCGGCAATGCCGGCAATAACCGCCGCCGCCTGATCACCGTCAAGGGCGCCCGTAGCATAATAATCAAGGAAAAATAATGGCGCCGCGCCCTGAGCCAGAATATCATTTGCACACATGGCGACCAGATCAATGCCCAAGCCGCGATATTGTCCGGCCTGTCTGGCCAGTTCTAGCTTGGTGCCGACGCCATCGGTTGCGGCAACCAATATCGGATCAGAGAAACCAGCGGCTTTAAGATCAAACAACGCCCCAAACCCCCCAAGCGAGCCATCTGCGCCAGATCGTCTTGTGCGTTTTGCATCATCAGAAATGCGACCAATCAGTGCGTCTCCGGCATCAATATCAACGCCTGCACCGCGATATGTCATGCCTGCTGTTTTCTGCACGTCGGATATGGTAACCTCCATCAAAATAATATATTAAGGTTAGTCATAGAAGGTATCGAAATGTTGGTCAAAGAGAAATCTTCAAATAG
>MDTB01185611.1_pt1 | contig 22061 bp, 22 predicted proteins | sample 811161 | NCBI WGS metagenome assembly MDTB01 (sample SAMN05326650, study PRJNA326480) | marine metagenome | isolation source: seawater | place: Mediterranean Sea | collected 2009 | reverse complement strand
TCACCGCCCACCAGTCTGGGGGTGTAGTTCAGTTGGTTAGAACGCCTGCCTGTCACGCAGGAGGCCGCGGGTTCGAGTCCCGTCACTCCCGCCACCCATTTTCTTTCTCTTTTTAAAAATTTATTTAATGATTCGCTTTAAAATTGTATACTTAGCTACAATGAATAATCTTTTTTTAATTGTAACAACTTTTTTTTTTCTTTTGATTAATCAATCTTTATCCTTAAATGCACAGGAGTTAATTGATGGTGAAGATAGTGAGTTTGGTATTCCAGGAACTTCTGAAATTATAGAGAAGGATGATAAAGAATGTGCTACATCTCCTCATTCAGAACTCTTAAATCTTCTAAATTACAAATTAAAGAAATTTAATCCTATTCCAGAAGATAGGAGGGGAGGAGAGGTTAGAGGAGGAGCAAGTCAATTGACTCCAGAAGAAGTATCAACTAATTCCATAAGATTTTATGCAGAACAGCTGAAAGATGTTAAACCTGTGAAAATAAGGATTGAAACTTTTACATCCTTAGGAAAGGGTCCTTTAACTTCATTAATTAATCGATCTTCAAAAGTTTTTTTAAAACATCCAACTGAATGTATTTTTTTCTCTCTATATGGTGATCAAATTATTGGGTCATACGCTATGTCATTTGATAATATTTTAAGACTTTATGCAAATGCTGTTAATAAACAAAATCAAATTGCTCAAAACTTCATTCGAACTCAGTTAGTTCCTGCTCCAATGTCATTAGATGAAGCTATTAGATCGTTGTATGATGATTATGGTTATCAACAAAATATTATTGAGTCATTATTACCTGATGATGTAAAAAATCTTTTTTTTGGGGACAATTCTCTAGTAAGTATTGCCGACGTTGCTGAATCAAAACTTTTAGCTTTTTCATTGTTAGGAGGAAAGATCGATCAATTCCAAAGTTCTGAAATTTTTATAGTTGCTCCTGAATCAAAAAAAGGTCTTTTAGGAAGTAATGAGACAATAGTTATTTCTGGAAGTGGAAAGATTTATGAAGTACCACTTCTAAATATTCCTCTTGCTTTAAATGTGATGAGATCTTTGGGTTTTAACGCTAAAATTATTCTGATAACTCATTTGTATATTGATGATAATGCTTTTTGTAAAGTTGACGCTGGGGGATCATGGTATCATTATAAAGGAAAGATAAAAAAAGCTGGTTGTGACTTTTTATCTAATGCCATTGTATCATTAAACGATAGCACACTTAACCTTAGTGAAGACTACGGTACTTATAAGCATAGTATTGATAGAGTGAATGAAATTTTAAATAATTAGCTGTGAAAAATTTATATTATTATTATATAATTATTGGAGTATGATTATGATAGAATATTTGCCTATATTAATATTTTTAGTTCTTGCGCTTTCCATATCAGTAGGTTCTATACTTACTTCGGTAATTATTGGTAAAAAAAACCCTTACTCTGAAAAAAATTCAACTTATGAGTGCGGGTTTGAGCCATTTGATGATTCAAGAGGAAGATTTGAGGTAAAGTTTTATCTAGTAGCTATATTATTTATAATTTTTGATTTAGAAATTATTTTTCTATTTCCATGGGCACTAGCATTTAATGATATTGGATTGTTTGGGTTTCTATCTATGATGTTTTTTTTATTAGTCTTAACTATTGGCTTTGTTTATGAATGGATGAAAGGAGCTCTAGATTGGAATTAAAAAAAATTAATGCTGACAACTTTGATGAATTGAATAAACAAGTTAGTTCTAATGGTTTTTTAATCACGAAAGTTAATGACCTTATTAACTGGGCTAGATCCGGTTCTCTTTGGCCAATGAGCTTCGGCTTAGCATGTTGTGCTGTAGAAATGATGCAATCAGCTGCGAGTAGATATGATTTTGATAGATTTGGTATAGTTTTTAGACCAAGCCCTCGACAATCTGATGTCATGATAGTCGCTGGTACACTTACTAATAAAATGGCTCCAGCTTTAAGGAAGGTATACGATCAAATGCCTGAGCCAAGATGGGTCATTTCTATGGGGAGCTGCGCCAATGGAGGAGGTTATTACCATTATTCTTATTCTGTAGTAAGAGGATGTGATAAAATTGTCCCTGTTGATATATACGTTCCTGGATGCCCTCCAACGGCAGAGGCTCTTCTGTATGGTATTCTTCAATTACAAAAGAAAATTATGAGAGATAACAAAATATTCCGATCATGAAGAGTGCTGATAAAAACTACATTAAAGAAATATCTCAACTTATTAAAAGTCTTATGAATTTCTGTAAATATGAATTAGATATCAAAAAAGATGAAATTAGCCTTAGCTGCTCAACTGAAAATATCACCAAGATACTTTTGTTTTTAAGAGACAACCCATCTCTTAGTATGGAATGCCTCATAGATCTTACTGCTGTTGACTTTCCTGAAGATGAGTCAAGATTTTTAATAGTATATAATTTGTTGAGTATTTCTAAAAATTTTCGATTAAAAGTCAAAATTAAAACTTCCGAAGAAGAAATCATTCCATCTGTTTGTGAAATTTATTCCAATGCTAATTGGTGTGAAAGGGAAATATGGGATTTATTTGGTATTAAGTTCAAAGGTCATCCAGATCTTAGAAGAATATTAACAGATTATGATTTTCAAGGTCATCCTTTAAGAAAAGATTTTCCACTTACAGGTTTCACTCAAGTAAGATATGATAATGAATTAAGTAGGGTGGTTGTCGAACCAGTCAAGTTAGATCAAGAATATAGAAACTTTGATAATCTTAGTCCTTGGGAAGGTATGAGTAAATACTTGCCAGGAGACGAAAAAGTCGATCAAAAAAATGACTAGAAAAGAGAATTATTCATTAAATTTTGGCCCACAACACCCAGCAGCTCATGGTGTTTTAAGACTTGTTTTAGAGCTAGATGGTGAGGTTGTTGAAAGAGCTGATCCTCATATTGGTCTATTACATAGAGGCACTGAAAAATTAATAGAGAACAAAACATATATTCAAGCTCTACCTTATTTTGATAGACTAGACTACGTCTCTCCAATGTGTCAAGAGCACGCTTTTGCCCTTGCTGTAGAAAAACTCTTAGATATCAAGGTTCCATTAAGAGGACAATTTATAAGAGTGATGTTCTCTGAGATAACTAGAATTCTTAATCATATTCTTAATTTAAGTACTTTTGCACTTGATGTTGGGGCAATGACCCCATTTCTTTGGTTGTTTGAAGAAAGAGAAGTATTAATGGAATTTTATGAAAGAGTTTCTGGTTCAAGACTTCACTCTGCATACTTTAGACCTGGTGGCGTTCATAGGGATATTCCAACTGGAATAACTGACGATATTTATAGTTTTTGTAAAAGGTTCCCAAAACAAATAGATGACTTAGAGAAATTACTTGAAACCAATAGGATTTTTAGGCAAAGAAGTGTAGATATTGGAAAGATAAATAAAGAAGATGCATTAGATAAAGGTTTTTCTGGTCCATGTCTTAGAGCATCTGGACATGAATGGGATTTAAGAAGAAATCAGCCATATGATTGTTATCCTGACATAGATTTTAAAATACCAGTTGGAACTAATGGTGATTGTTTTGAGAGATTTCTTGTGAGAGTTGAAGAAATGAGACAATCAGTAATAATAATTGAACAATGCTTGAAAAAAATGCCATCAGGGAATTGTATTTCAAATGATCCAAGAATTGTTCCACCAAAAAGAATTCAAATGAAATCATCAATGGAGTCATTAATTAATCACTTCAAACTATTCACGGAAGGTTTTCATGTTCCAAAAGGTGAAACTTATACTTGTGTGGAGGCTCCGAAGGGAGAGTTTGGAGTTTATCTTGTTTCAGATGGAACAAATAAACCATATAGATGCAAAATAAGAGCTCCTGGTTTTGCTTTCCTTCAAGCAACCGAATTCTTATCTAAAGGTCATATGTTATCTGACTTAGTTGCCATTATAGGAAGTTTAGACATCGTATTTGGAGAAATTGATAGATGAGTGATAATAATTTTAAACTGATTGCTAACGAATCTATTCAGCCAAAGGAATTTAAATTTAGTAACGAGAACCTCGCTAAAGCAAAGGATGTTATTAAGATGTACCCATCAAATTTTAAAGAAAGTGCAATAATGCCTCTTTTATCTATTGTCCAGTTGCAGAATGAAGGATGGATACCAAAAAAAGCAATAGAATATTTATCTAAATTTTTAAAAGTACCTGAAATGAAAGTTCTTGAAATAGCAACATTTTATTCTATGTATAATTTATCACCAGTGGGTAAGCTCCATATAGAAGTTTGTACGACAACCCCATGTATGCTAAGAGGATCGGATTCTATGCTTAATTTATGTAAAAAAAAACTTGGTATTGGAGTTGGTGAAATTTCAAAGGATAATCTTTTTTCACTCAATAAGGTAGAGTGTTTGGGAGCTTGTGTTAATGCTCCTGTGATAAAGATTAATGAAAACTATTTTGAAGACTTAGACTCTCAGAGTCTTGACGTGCTAATAAATAATTTTAAAAATAATAAAAAAATTAATATTGGCCCACAATCAAAAAGAAATGGTTCAGAGCCAGCAAAATAAAATGATCAAAAAAGAAAATTTAATATTTACAAATTTATATGGATCTTTCGACTCCTCAATTAATTCGGCTGCCAAAAGAGGAGATTGGAAAAATACAAAAAAATTATTAAAGTTGGGTAAACAAGAAATTATCAATAAAATTAAAGATTCAGGTCTTAGAGGAAGAGGTGGTGCGGGATTTTCAACTGGAATGAAATGGGATTTTATGCCGAAAAACGATGGTAGACAGCACTATTTGATCATAAATGCTGATGAGGGAGAACCTGGAACATGCAAAGATAGAGATATTATCCGTAATGAGCCTCATAAATTATTAGAGGGATGTTTATTATCAGGTTATTCTATTGGAGCAACCAAATGTTACATATACATTAGAGGTGAATTTTACAATGAGGCTAAAGTTTTAGAGAAAGCAATCTATGATTGTTATAAAAAAGGATATCTTGGTAAGAAAGTTTTTGGTTTGAATATTAATTTTGATATTTTTCTGCATTATGGTTCAGGTGCATACGTATGTGGAGAAGAAACAGCTTTAATTGAAAGTTTGGAAGGTAAAAAAGGTCAACCAAGACTCAAACCCCCATTTCCTGCTAATGTTGGTGTATTTGGAATGCCAACAACAGTAAATAATGTTGAAACAATAGCAGTCGTGCCATCAATTCTTAGAAGGGGTGCAAACTGGTTTTCAAATTTAGGTAGAGAAAATAATACTGGATCTAAAGTTTTTTGTATTTCTGGTCAAGTTAACAAACCCTGCAATGTCGAAGAAGAGATGGGCGTTCCACTGAAATATTTGATTCAAAAATACGCTGGTGATGTTATTGGAGGCTGGAGTAACCTTCAAGCAATCATCCCTGGTGGTTCATCTGTTCCTCTTTTACCAAAATCGCTTTGTGAGGATGTTTTAATGGATTTTGACTCTCTTAAAGAAGCAGGATCGGGATTAGGTACTGGAGGCATAATTGTTATTAACAAACAAACTGATATTGTTAAGGCTATAGCAAGACTATCAGAGTTTTATAAGCATGAATCATGTGGCCAATGCACACCATGCAGAGAAGGGACAGGATGGCTAATGAGAGTAATGAAGAGATTATCCGAAAACAACTGCACTATTGAAGAAGTGGAAATGTTAGAGGAGGTGACTTACCAAATTGAAGGCCATACAATCTGTGCTTTAGGTGATGCAGCGGCATGGCCTATTCAAGGTTTGTTAAAACATTTTAAAAAAGATATTCTAAACAGAATTCGTAAAAAGAATGTAGCATAAATATGCCCAAAATTTTTATAAATGACAAACCACTAGAGGTTGAAACTGGACTGACAGTTATCCAAGCCTGCGAAATTGCTGGAATTGAAATCCCACGATTTTGTTATCATGAAAGGCTTTCAATTGCAGGAAATTGCAGAATGTGTTTGGTTGAAATGGAAAATTCAGTGAAACCTGTTGCTTCATGTGCTATGCCTGTTGCAGAGGGAATGAGAATTAAAACAGATAGTGAGATGGTCTTGAAAGCAAGAAAAGGTGTTATGGAATTTTTGCTTATAAATCATCCTTTAGATTGTCCAATTTGTGATCAAGGGGGTGAATGTGATTTACAAGATCAAGCAATGGCTTATGGGAAAGGTTTAAGTAGGTACCTTGAAAAAAAAAGAGCTGTAAAGGATAAACATCTTGGGCCTCTAATAAAAACTCACATGACTAGATGTATTCATTGTACTAGGTGCATTAGGTTTTCTGAGGAGATTGCTGGTAATGATCAATTAGGAACAACAGGGCGAGGCGAGGATACAGAAATAACTAGTTACTTGGAAAAAACTATTGATTCAGAACTATCTGGAAATGTGATTGATTTATGTCCCGTTGGAGCTTTAACATCTAAACCTTATTCATTTGTTGCAAGACCATGGGAATTAAAGAAGACAAATAGCATTGATGTATTTGATGCTGTTGGGAGCAATATAAGATTAGATTCAAAAGGTGATAAAATTTTAAGAGTTTTACCAAGAGTTAATGAACAAATTAATCAAGAATGGATTTCTGATAAAACAAGATTTGCCTATGATGGTCTAAATCATCAAAGAATTGATAGATTTTATGTGAGAAATAAAATCGGAAAGCTTGAAGAAAGTTCAGAGGATTCTGTACTTAAAATATTAAATACAAAATTCTCTGAAACTAAAAGCGATAAAATATTTTCCATTTGTGGAAATCTCAATGATTGCGAATCAATTTTTTCGTTTAAAACATTTTTAGATAAAATTAGTGCAAATAACTATGACTGTAGGCAAGATAATTCTTTTTTTGTTCCTAATAAAAGATCTTCTTATATATTTAATAGTTCTATCAACGGAATTGATCAGTCAGACCTTTGTGTAATAATTGGTTCAGATATTAGGAAAGAAGCACCTATTGTTGGAGCTAGAATAAGAAGTAAATATTCAAGTCATGAAAAAAAATATCCAATAATAAGGATTGGTCATAAATATAGTTTGTCATTTGATCCTTTAGAGATGGGGGAATCTTACTCATCAGTTACTAATTTAGGTAAAAGTCAATTTCAAAAATTATTAAATAAATCAAAAAAACCATTATTTATTATAGGTCAGGGACCTTTATGTAGTGTTAATGGAGAAAATATATTTAACTATGTTCTTAATATTCATAACAATTCTGTTAAAGATACAAAATGGAATGGCTTTAATATTCTTCAGAACTATTCTGGAAGAGTTGGGGCACTAGATTTAAATTTTTATAATACAAAAAATATAAAAAGAAATTTAATTAATGATATATACAAAGGTAAATTTACAATACTTTATTTATTTGGTGCAGATGAATTGGATTTTGATAAAATTCCAAAAGAAACTTTTGTAATATATCATGGTCATCATGGTGATAAAGCCGCAAACAGATCAGATTTAATTATACCAATGCCATGCTTTACTGAAAAAGAGGGGCTTTATGTTAATTTAGAGGGGAGAGTACAGATTAGTAGACAAGTAAAACTGCCAATAGCAAACGTTGAGCATAGTTTTAAATTTTTCAATAAATTACAAGGTTTCATGGGAATTGAAACAGAATTTAATAAATTTGAGGATCTTAGAAGAATTATGATTGGATCTCATGAAAATATTATGCATATTAACAAAGTCAACCCTGAGAGATTGTTTAATCCAAAATCATCTACTAATAAATTTACACGTGAAAATATTTTCTCAAATATAAAAAATTTCTACATGACAGATTCTGTAAGTAGAAACTCACCAACAATGTCTTCATGCTCTATACAATTAAAAGACAAGGTTTGAAATAATATGAAGAAATGATTTTTGAACTTCTATTAATAATTTTCAAGATATTTATGATAGTATTGCCACTATTAATATTTATAGCCTACCTTACTTATTTCGAAAGAAAAGTAATTGGAGCTATGCAACTTAGAAAAGGTCCAAATGTTGTTGGACCTTTTGGCTTGCTACAACCTGTTGCAGATGGAATTAAACTCTTAACAAAGGAGACAGTTTTTCCTGATAAATCAAATAAGTTCTTGTTTGTTTTTTCACCAATTCTTACTTTCACTTTAGCTCTTATAGCTTGGGCGGTGATTCCAATCGACTATAAGGTTGTGTTGTCTGATATAAATGTTGGATTAATGTATATTTTCGCAATATCATCTCTTGGTATTTACGGTATTATTATTGCTGGGTGGTCAAGTAATTCAAGATATGCTTTTCTAGGAAGTCTTCGCTCGGCTGCACAAATGATATCTTATGAAATATCGATTGGTTTGATAATAATTTCAGTTTTATTATCTTCAGGGAGCTTGAATTTAACAGAAATAGTTCTTAGTCAAGATGGTTTGTGGTATGTAATTCCTCATTTTCCAATGTTTATTATTTTTTTTATATCAACTCTTGCTGAGACAAATAGGGCTCCTTTTGATTTACCAGAAGCTGAAGCTGAACTAGTTGCAGGATATAATGTCGAATACTCCTCAATGTCATTCGGACTTTTTTTTCTGGGTGAATATGGAAATATGATTTTAATGAGTTCAATGTCCACAATTCTTTTTTTAGGTGGATGGTTGCCACCATTTAGTTGGGTTTATTTTGAGATGGTACCTGGTTTTGTATGGTTTGCATCAAAAGTAACGATTCTATTATTTGTTTTTTTATGGGTAAGAGCAACATTACCAAGATATAGATACGATCAATTAATGTCACTAGGTTGGAAGTTATTTCTTCCTTTGTCTTTACTTTGGATTATAATAACATCATCTATTTTATTTTTTTCGAATTATGTCAAATTTTAAAAAATTTTTATTTATTATAAAAGAGTTCTTTTTAATTGAAATTATTTCTGGTCTTTTTTTAACCTTAAAGTACTTTTTCAAACGAAAAGTTACGATTAATTATCCATTTGAAAAAGGTTTTCTGAGTTCTAGATTCAGAGGAGAGCATGTATTAAGAAGATATGAATCAGGTGAAGAAAGGTGCATAGCATGTAAGTTATGTGAGGCAGTTTGCCCTGCACAAGCAATTACCATAGAAGCAGAGCCTCGCGATGATGGTTCCAGAAGAACAACAAGGTATGATATTGATATGACTAAGTGTATTTATTGTGGATATTGTCAAGAATCGTGTCCAGTTGATGCAATTGTAGAAGGTCCTAATTATGAATTTGCAACAGAAACTAGAGAGGAACTAATCTACAATAAAGAAAAACTTTTAGAGAATGGAGATAGATGGGAAGTTGAGATTTCTAAAAATTTAGAAAAAGAGTCAAAGTACTTATGACTGAATCATTATTTTATTTCTTCTCCTTAATCACAATTATATCCAGCTTTTTTGTGGTTTTTTCTTCTAACCCAGTTCATTCAGTTTTATTTTTAATATTTTCATTTTTTAATATTGCAGTTATTTTCTTACTTTCTGATGCTGAATTTATTGCAATGACACTAATAATTGTTTATGTGGGTGCAGTTGCAGTTTTATTTTTATTCGTGGTAATGATGTTAAATATTAATGAAGTTTTAGTGAAAGAGGGTTTTCTACGCTATTTTCCTCTTGGTTTAATTTTAATTTCGATTTTTTTAACAGAATTAATAATTGTTTTTAAAGATATTGAATTGTTTGATCCATCAAATAATGGAATAAAAATTGACGAATTACTCATTCAAGGAAATCAAAACACCAAGGCTCTAGGACTTTTTCTTTATACTGATTTTTTTATTATTTTTCAAATTTCTGGCTTTTTACTCTTAGTAGCAATGATTGGAGCCATAGTTTTAGCTCATGACAATCAATTAAATTTGAAATCTCAAGATATTTTAAAGCAAAAAAGAATTAAAAAAGAGGATATTATTAAACTTAAATGACATCATCTAATTATCTCATTTTGTCTTCAATAATTTTTTCCATTGGTTTTCTTGGAATTTTTATTAATAGAAAAAATATAATCTCAATTTTAATGTCAATTGAATTAATGTTACTAGCTACAAATATTAATTTTATAGGGTTTTCAAGCACATTAAACGATCTTTTTGGCCAAATTTTTGCCTTATTTGTTCTTGTTGTGGCTGCGGCAGAAGCTGCTATTGGGTTGGCAATATTGACAATTTTCTTCAGGAAATCTGGTTCAATAAGTATTGATACAATTAACAAGTTAAAGGGTTGAGATAGTTGTTTTTATTTTCAGTATTTCTTCCTTTATTGAGTTACATAGTTTGTATTTTTTTTAATCGAATATTTAAAGAAGAACTTTTGAATTATGTATCTTGTTTATTAATGTTACTTGCAACTTTTTTCTCAATAGCTTCATTTTTTGTTTTTCAGTTAGATGGAGATAAAAATTTCATTATAACTAATTGGATATCCTCTGGAAGTTTAAATATTGATTGGTCTCTAAATTTTAACTTATTAACGGTTTCAATGGTTTTGATGGTGAATTTTGTTTCAACAATAATTCATATATATTCTATTGGTTATATGTCCAAAGATTCTAGGAAAATAGTTTTTATGGGTTATCTTGGATTGTTTACATTTTTTATGTTGTTTCTAGTGACTTCCGCAAATTTAGTTCAACTTTTTTTAGGTTGGGAAGGTGTGGGTTTAACCTCTTATCTTTTGATTGGATTTTGGAGTCATAAAAATGAGGCAAATAAGGCGTCTCTTAAAGCATTCATTGCAAATAGGGTTGGTGATTTTGGTCTGTTGATATCTCTTTTTACTATATTTATAGTCTTTGGAACTATAAATATAAATGAAATTATTTTACTCGTAAATTCTCATAGTCAATCATATTTCAATTTTTTAGGGATTCAGATACATTCAATAACACTAATTGTAATAACTATGTTTATTGGATGTATGGGAAAATCTGCTCAGTTTGGTTTGCACATTTGGCTTCCAGATGCTATGGAGGGCCCCACTCCAGTTTCAGCATTAATTCATGCTGCAACGATGGTGACAGCTGGAGTTTTCTTGTTGATACTTATGTCTCCTTTAATTGAAACATCACCAATTGCTCAAAATTTAATTTTAATTATTGGATCTATAACCTGCTTATTTGCTTCATGTGTTGCTATATTTCAAAATGATATAAAAAGAATAATAGCCTATTCAACATGCAGTCAGCTAGGTTATATGTTTATGGCTATTGGAGTTTCAGCATATTCAGTTGCATATTTTCATTTATTATCGCATGCTTTTTTTAAGGCATTATTGTTTTTAGGTGCCGGATCAGTCATTCATAGTATGTCTGATGAACAAAATATAAAAAAAATGGGTGGAATATATTCAAGAATTCCTTTGACCTATGTAACTATGTTAATTGGATCTTTAGCATTGATGGGTATTCCTTTTTTGAGTGGATATTTTTCAAAAGATTTAATTTTAGAGTTTATTTATTTATCTCAATCAGGTTTTAAATTTTTTGCTTTTTCAATTGGTATAATAGGAGTGTTTTTAACCACTATTTATTCTTCAAGATTAATTATTCACGTATTTCACAGGAAAAATTTATCGGATGAAAAGGTTTTTGCACATATTCATGAGTCTCCTAAAATTATGGTGATACCTTTGGTTATACTGGCGTTTTTTTCAATTTTTTTTGGGATGATTTTTCATAATTATTTTGCTGGAATAGCTATAGATCCAATATGGTCTAAAGTAATGCATATAAATTTAGATATTAATAAATCTTATTCTATAGGAGACATTCCTGCTTTGATTAAAAAGTTACCATTAATTATGATTATCTTTGGTTTAATTTTAAGTACATTAATATATTTTAGATTTGTTAAGGGCTTAGAATATATAAAAACTAAATTAAGTGGTTTGATTTTATTTTTCCATAATAAGTGCTACATCGATGAGTTATATCAGTTTATAGTTATTAAACCCTGTATTTATCTTGGAAGAGGTTTTTGGAAATCAATAGATAATGATTTGATTGATAATTTGGGTCCAAATGGTATTTCAAGAGTTGTAAGTGTTTTAGGGATTTTTGTTTCAAGACTTCAGTCTGGTTATTTATATCACTATGTATTATCAGTAGTAATAGGATTAACTTTGTTTATTAGCATTTATATTTATATTTTTTAATGATTAGTCTTCCAATACTTCCTATTTTAATAATCTTGCCTTTAATAGGATTAGTTTTTATTTTTCTATCTCCTGAACAAGATGAAACTGCCTTTCAATCCAAAAAATCTGCATTGTGGACCAGTGCTAGTAATTTTTTTTTATCACTTTATTTGCCAATTAATTTTGATAAATCTATCCCACATTTCCAATTTGTAAATTCATTTTCTTGGTTTAATAGTGACAACCTCAGATTTGCTCTGGGGGTGGATGGGTTGTCAATGCCATTTGTTATTTTATCAACTTTCTTAGTGTTAATTTGTATTATTTTTATTTTACCTCAAAGAAAAAAAAATATGAAAATGTATTTGTCTGCTTTTCTTTTATTAGAATCTTTTCTCATTGGAACCTTTAGTGCAATTGATTTGTTTTCATTTTATATTTTTTTTGAATCGATTCTAATTCCAATGTATTTAATTATTGGGTTTTGGGGAGGGGAAAGAAGAATCTATTCTGCATATAAATTTTTTTTGTATACTTTGTTGGGATCAGTTTTAATGTTGATTGCGATTATTTTTCTTCATCAAGAATTTGGAACTATTAGTATTCCAAAACTTTTGGACTATACTTTGCCTTTTTACATCCAAGTTTGGTTATGGATAGCTTTTTTTTCTTCCTTTGCAGTGAAAATTCCAATGTGGCCATTTCATACTTGGCTTCCTGATGCACATGTAGAAGCTCCAACTGAAGGTTCAGTTATTTTGGCTGGGATTTTATTAAAGCTTGGTGGGTATGGTTTTATACGATTTAATCTTTCAATTCTTCCTGATGCATCAATTTTTTTTACACCATTTATTTATTTCCTATCTGTTGTAGCGATAATTTACACTTCATTTATTGCACTGGTTCAAGAAGATATGAAAAAACTTATTGCATATTCCTCAGTTGCTCATATGGGATTTGTAACCCTTGGGATATTTTCGGCAAACATTCAAGGTTTGCATGGTGCAATAATTCAAATGATATCTCATGGAATAATTTCTGCTGCATTATTTTTCTCTATTGGAAGTATTTATAATAGATATAAGACAAAACAAATAAGTTTTTTTGGTGGATTGAATATTAAATCGCCAAATTTTGCTGTATTTTTCTTAATTTTTTCCTTAGGGTCGATTGGTTTACCTGGAACATCTGGCTTTGTTGGAGAATATTTAACATTGTTGGCAGTATATAGTAAAAATACGCTTGTAGCTTTTTTATCAACAAGCGGAGTTATCCTATCTGCATCATATATGTTGTTACTTTATAAAAGAGTATTTTTAGGAGATTTAAATCAAAATCTAGATAAAAAAAGAGATGATGTAAACTTTTATGAAATTGGAGTTTATTCAATTCTCGTGATTTTAATTTTTATAATAGGGATAAAACCAGGATTAATTTTGAGTTATACTACTTCTTCATTAGAGAGAATAATTCAACTATACCCAATTTCAATTTTTTGATGAGAGCAATTTGATAGTTTTACCAGAAATATTTCTAGCAATCAGTGCAACAATAATTTTATTTATTACACCATTTTTGAAAAAAAATAGTTACGTAACTATAGGATATTTAACTTTAATTGTAGTCTTTTTATCACAGTTCTTTATTTTAAAAGATATATTTTATTCACAGATCATATTTAATGGTTTTTTTATTGTTGATTCTTTCGGCTCATTTCTAAAATCACTTATTTTAATAGGTGCGGGATTAATTTTTTATTTTTATTTAACTGTCCATAACCCTAAATCATTAAGAAGACCAGAATTTTCAATTATTCTTTTAATTTCAATTGTTGGAATGTTACTAATGATTTCTTCAAATGATCTTCTTTCATTATTTATGTCAATCGAATTACAAAGTTTGTCCTTATATATATTAGTGTCATTTAGTAGGGATGATTTCATTTCGTCTGAAGCGGGAGTAAAGTATTTTATTATAGGAAGTTTATCGACTTGTATTTTCTTGTTTGGAACAAGTTTAATCTATGGTCTAGTTGGATCTACAAGTTTTAATGAAATTAATCTTTTTATTACGGATCTTTATTCGACCCCAACTATGTTAATTGTGGGTTTGATATTTATTTTAGTTTCGTTATCTCTAAAAATTTCAGCTGCTCCTTTTCATATGTGGACTCCAGATGTTTACCAAGGAGCTCCATCAATAGTAACAACTTTACTTTCAACTCTTCCTAAGATTGCTGCATTTGGTGTTTTGATAAGACTTTTAGTTTATCCATTTGGAGAGATCATTGTTGATTGGGGTAAAATTTTAATTATTTTATCAATTACATCAATGTTAATTGGATCATTAGGTGCTCTGCGTCAAACGGATCTAAAAAGACTAATGGCTTATAGCACTATAAATCACATTGGCTTTATACTGATGGCATTAATTCCAGGCTCAGAGGATGGAATAACCTCGATTTGTATTTATTTAATATTTTATATTACTATGAACTTAGGAATGTTTTTATTTATTTTAAATATGCAAAGAGATCGGGTTAGCGTTACATCAATTAGAGATCTATCAGGTTTGTATAGATCGCAGCCCTTAATTGCTGGTTGTTTAGCAATTATTCTGTTCTCAATGGCAGGAATACCCCCATTAGCTGGATTTATTGGAAAACTTATAATATTGAATATTATAATAGACAATGATTTGTTTTTTCTTGCTATAATAGCTGTCTTAACTTCAGTTATTGCAGCCTTTTATTACATAAGATTAATTAAATCAATCTTTTTTGATGAACCAATTGATGAGTTAGATAGTATAAACAATAATCATTCAATGTATATGCTTTGTGGTTTTGCTTTTTTTAATTTAACAGTAGTGTTTTATCCACAGTTTTTTTTAAATTTGTGTGCTTCTATAACTTTATCACTTTTTGCAGTTAAGTAGAGATGACTTTATCTAGTTTTAATTACTATATTTATAAAGCTTTAGACAATACCAATGATGAACTTAAAAAAGTGGGAAAAAAAATTAAAGACAAAAATATAGCACTTTTTTGTGTAAACCAAAAAAATGGAAGAGGAAGACAAAAAAGATTATGGTTCAGTAAAGAAGGAGACTTAACTTGTTCTTTCTTAATTAATAAAAAAATTAAAATTAATGATATTGGAAAAATAAATATTTTTATAGTTTCTGCTTTAATAGATATTTTTAAAAATATTGGGATAAGAGAAAGAGTTGAATTTAAGTGGCCTAATGATATTTTTGTAAAAAAAAAAAAAATAGGTGGTGTTCTTATTGAGACAGTTTTATCGAAAAAATTTATTGAACAGTTTGTTATAGGTATTGGTATAAATCATGTTAAGAAATCTTTAGATAATAAATATTCATGTATTTCATTAAAGGATTTGAAAAATAAAGTTGATCCACTAACCTTATTTTTTTTAATTTCAGAAAGAATAAGTTATTTTGAATCTAAGTTTCAAGAAATAGATTTTAAATTATTAAGTAAGAATTTGTCTGGTTTATTTTTTAATAAAAATAATTTAATAACGATTAAATTTAAAAATGAAAATACTGTAGGAAAATTTAAAAGTATTAATGAGAATGGTGAACTGATTATTTTTATTGATAAGCATTTAAGAAAAATTAACTTTGGAGAGATTGTTTCATGAATCTTACAATTGATATTGGAAATACAAATATGATTCTTTGTTTTTTTAAAAAAAATAAATTACATGCTTCATTAAAATTAAAAATGTCAGATTTGAACAAAACGATAATACTAAAGTTTATAAATAGATTTTGTAAAGATAAAAGATCTATGAAAGTTTTAATATCATCTGTTGTTCCAAATATAACTAATTTTTACAGAGATTTATTTAATTCAAAAAATATTACTTTTTTTTTAGCTCGTGATTTATTAAAGTTTTTTAAATTAAAAATTAATATAAAAAATAAAAATACAATTGGTGATGACAGGTTGGTGAATGTTGTTTACGCAAAACATTTATATTCAAAATCTGTTATGATAATCGACTTTGGAACTGCTTCCACTATTGATGTATTAGATATTAACGGTGACTATGATGGAGGTGTTATAACTCCAGGTATTGATTTGTCGCTAAAGTCTCTTAGAGAGGGGACAGCAAAATTACCATTAGTTAGGTTCCAAAAGACAAAAAAAGTACTTGGCAAAAGTACACTAGGTGCAATTAAATCTGGTTTTTTTTGGGGTTATATTCTAATGATAAAAGGTTTAGTTTTGAAAATTCAAGAGGAACAAAAAAATAAATTTGGTATTGTAGTTACTGGGGGTAATTCAAAGTTTTTTAAATCTTGTTTTGATAATTTATTGACTGTAGATGAGTATTTTAATTCCAAGGGTTTAAATTTCATAATAAATAGCTATTTAAAACAACTATGAGTTATTCTAAAGAAAATTTACTTTTTGTACCTTTAGGTGGAGCTGGCGAGATTGGGATGAATTGTAACCTTTATCATTTTAATGATCAATGGATTATGGTTGATTTAGGAGTAACTTTTAGTGATGATTCCTCAAATCTTTATGAATTAATAATGCCAGACTTGGGATTTATATTAGATCGGATTGATAAACTATCCGCTATTATACTAACCCATGCTCATGAAGATCATATTGGAGCAGTTCCCTATTTTTTTGAAAAAATTCGTAAAACGCCTATATATACAACTCCATTTACGGCTTCAGTTTTAAAAAGAAAGTTTGAATCACAAGGGATTTCAAATTATGAAATAAATATTTTAGAATATGGAAAATCATTAAAAATTGGTTCTTTTGATATTGAAATCTATTGTTTAACTCATTCTATACCTGAACCAAATGCAGTATTACTAAAGACCAAAAAAGGAAATATTTTTCATACTGGTGACTGGAAAATTGATCCTCAACCTCTTGTCGGCAAACCCATTGAACATAAAAATTTGCAAAAATTTGTTAAAGATGGAATAGATGTAATGGTTTGTGACTCAACAAATGTTTTTGACCCAAAACCATCTGGAAGTGAGGGTGAGGTTAGAGAAAATTTAAAAAAAATTATTATGGCTGATAGAAATGGTAAAATAATCATCACATGTTTTGCCTCAAATATTGCAAGAATTGAATCTATATTAAAGATATCTTCCTTAGCTAACAAATGTTGTTTATTACTTGGTAGGTCTCTTCAAAGAATTTATGAATCTGCCAAAGAAAATAATTATTTATTAGAGTGCAAAAATATAGTTACTGAAAAAGAAGCAAAGATAATATCTGAAAAAGATTTAGTCGTAATTTGTACAGGAAGTCAAGGTGAGACAAGAGCTGCATTAAGTAGGCTGGTAAATGGGAAACATAAATACTTAAAACTGAGTAAAAATGATGCAGTAATATTTTCATCAAGAGAAATACCAGGTAATGAAAAAAGAATTAATGAAGTTAAGACTGCTGTAATGAAAAGTAATTGTAAAATTTTTGATCACACCAACTCAAAGGTTCATGTTTCTGGTCATCCATCTAAAGAAGAGTTAGAAAAAATGTATAAATGGATTTCACCAGATTTACTTATCCCAGTTCATGGTGAATATAAACATTTAGATGAACAAGTTAAATTTTCTAAGAAATGTGGTATTAAAAAACAAATTCTTGTGGAGAATGGTGATCTAGTTAAATTAGATAAAAAATCAGATAAAAAAATAATTTCTAAAGTCTTATTTGGTAGAACAGCTTTAAAAGGAAATAAAATCGTTCCAATTAATGATAGATTTTTTAATGAACTGAATCAAATTTCGAGTAATGGAGAAATTTTTATTAATATAATTATGAATTTAAACGATGAGATCATTGCAGATCCTGTAATATTTTGTCCATCATTATTAATAGATGATTTAGACAAAGATCAAATCAGAGATATAATTAAAATTGGGATAGAGTCTTTTTCTGCAAATAGTATAGATGATAAAAATTTATGTAATCAATTAAGATTAGAAATTAGAAGTTATATTAAAAATAAAATTGGTTTAAAACCATCAACCTATGTTGAGATTGTAAGAATTTAGAATATAATATATTAATGATAACTAAATTTAATCATGTTGCAGTTGTTGTTCCTGATCTTAAAGCAGCTGCTAAAAAATATAGTGATGTGCTTGGAGCGAAGGTTTCAAATATCTTTGATTATAATGAACATGGAGTAAGTGTCGTTTTTGTTGAACTTGAAAATACAAAAATAGAACTGATGCATCCATTTGGAAATAATTCTCCAATTAAAAAATTTTTAGAAAAAAATAATAATGGTGCTATTCACCATATATGTATTGAAGTAAAAGATATAAAACAAGCATGCAAAAAGTTAAAATCCTATGGAATTAGGTTGCTGGGAGATGACAAGCCAAAGAATGGTGCTCACAATAAACCTGTAATATTCTTACATCCTAAAGATTTTTATGGTACATTAATTGAACTTGAGCAGGAGTAACGTTGTTCGGTCTAGAAATTATAGTTATATTTGTAATAATTTGGTGGCTTGTTCTTTTTACAATCCTTCCTATTGGTATTCAAAGAGATAAAGATGTTATTCATGGAAATGATCCAGGTGCTCCAAAAGAGCCAATGTTAAAAAAGAAAATATTTTATACAACTATAATTTCTCTAGTATTGTCCATTTTAGTTTCAGTGGTTAAAAATGAGATTTTCTAACTTTTTTATACCTACACTCAAGGAAATCCCTAGTGATGTTAAAATGAAATCTCATCAATTAATGATTAGATCAGGTATGATTAGGCAAGAAACTTCAGGGATTTATACCTGGTTACCCTTAGGATGTAGAGTTTTAAAAAAAATTATTAAAAAAATAGAATTTTTTCATGATAACGATGAAGTCAACCAAATTTTAATGCCAACAATTCAAAGTGCGGATATCTGGAAAATTAGTAATCGATACGACACTTATGGAAAAGAAATGTTAAGAATTTCTGATCGCCACAAAAAAGAATTATTATATGGCCCTACTAATGAAGAAATGATAACAGCAATTGGAAAGCAATATATAAAAAGCTATAAATCACTTCCAAGAAAATTTTATCATATCCAAAATAAATTTAGAGATGAAATTAGACCAAGATATGGAGTCATGCGTGCAAGAGAATTTTTAATGAAAGATGCCTATAGTTTTGATATTGATGAAAAAAGTGGTGAAAAAACTTATAAGCAATTTTTTAATTTATATTTAAAAATATTTAAAGATTTGAACATTCCTATTATTCCTGTTAGAGCTCCAAGTGGAGAAATTGGTGGAGATTTATCACATGAATTTCATTTAATTGTTCAGTCTGGAGAATCAGATATATTTATTAATGAAAATATTATTGATGAAAATTATCATGATTTGTCTTTAAGTGAAATTTTGAATTTAGAAACTTATACTGATGAATACTATGAACAACTGAACGAATCAGCTAAATTAAAAAGTTGTAAGAGTATTGAGCTAGGTCATATTTTTTTATTTGGTTCAAAATACTCAAGTTCTTTTAAATTTGAAATAGATGCAGATAGTAAAAAAATTAAACCGTTTATGGGTTCATATGGTATTGGAATTTCTAGAATTCCAGCTGCTATCATAGAATCCTCCCATGACTCTGATGGAATAGTATGGGATAAAGCAATATCACCTTTTAATGTCGAACTAATAAATCTTTTACCAGATGATTCAGAATGTAATATTTTTTGTGAAAACTTATATAATGAGCTTGTTCACAATGGTGTTGATATATTATTTGATGATAGAAATGAAAGGCCAGGGAAAAAATTTTCAGATGCTGATCTTATAGGTATTCCAATTCAAGTTGTTTGTGGAAATTTATTTAAAAAAAACAAAGAAGTTAGTGTTATAGAAAGGAAGTCAAAAGATGAAAAAAAAATTAACAGTGACAAAATATTTAGCCATTTAATAAGAAGTATCAATATTTAATATGATTTCTTTTTTTGAATTGTGGATGTCAATAAAGTACTTGTTTCCAAAAACTAAGGAAAAATTTTTTTCATTGATAACTTTATTTTCTTTTTTGGGAATTTCTCTTGGAGTTGCTACTTTAATTATAGTTATGTCTGTAATGAATGGCTTTAGAGAGGAGTTGACATCTAAAATACTTGGTATTAACGGACATTTAAAGATTCAATCAGTATTTGGTAGTGGAATAAACAAAAATTTAGATCTTAAAAGTTTATTAACTAAGAAGATTGATAATTTATTAATTAATGAAGTAGTTATTAGTCAGGGATTAATGAACTATAAAAAATATTCAAATGGAATTTTAATTAAAGGTGTGTCAGCTAATTATTTTAAAGATAGACAAATTTTTAAAGATAAATTGAAAAATTCATATTTGAAAAAATTTGAAAATAATGCGGGAATATTTGTAGGAGAAAAATTAAAGGAAAAATTAAAACTAAAAGAAGGAGATTATTTAACAATTTTATCATCTAAAAGTTATGAAACATTTCTTGGAAACTTTCCAAGAAGCATGAATTTTGAAATTGTTGGTTTTTTTAATATAGGTATGTACGAATACGATACATCATTAATATTTATGCCAATGGAATTGCTACAAAAATTTTTAGACTATGGAAAAAATATAGATCACTATGAATTAATGGTTGATGATTTTAATAACTTAAATTCAGTAAAGGGAAGGCTGAGTAAATTGATACCTGAATACTACAAAATCATTGATTGGCGAGAATTAAATCCATCATTATTTAATGCGATAGAGGTTGAGCGAAATGTTATGTTTTTAATTCTCTTATTAATTATAATCGTTGCAGCATTTAATTTAATTTCATCAATGATGATTTTAGTTTCTACAAAAAATAAAGATATTGGCGTTCTCAGGGTATTAGGAGTTTCAAAGAATAAATTACTTAAAATTTTTATTATAAATGGATTTATTATCGGTTCATTAGGAACCTTTTTAGGATTAATTTTAGGTTTATTATTTTGTATGAATATAAATGAAATTAAACATTTTGTTGAATTATTTATAGAAACAAATTTATTTGCCGAGGAGATTTATTTTTTTTCAAACTTGCCTGTTATTTTAGATTCCACACAAATATTAAAAATTATAACGATTTCATTAATACTATCCTTAATTGCCACAATATATCCTGCATTTCGTGCAACCAAAGTAGAACCAATAAATTTAATTAAGTGGGATTAATTTGATATATCTTAAAAATATAGTTCAAACATATGTTCAAGGCTCTACCACTGTTGAAGTTTTTAAAAATTTAAATCTATCAATAAAAAGTAGTGAAAATATTGGTATTATTGGACCTTCAGGGTCAGGTAAAACATCATTATTAAATATAATTGCTCTATTAGAGAATCCAATTTCTGGAAAAATTGAAATATCTGGAGTAGATTGTAATTCTTTAAAATCCGAGGAAAAGGTAGAGTTCAGAAAAAATAATATTGGTTTTATCTTTCAAAATAATCAACTTTTGGAAGATTTGAGTGTTGAAGAAAATGTGGCATTACCATTAATATTAGATGGATTGTCATATAAGAAATCAATAGAAAAGTCTGTTAAAATTTTAGAATTTTTAGGCGTCAAAGAAAGAAAAAGTTTTAAGCCTGGCTTGCTATCTGGAGGAGAACAACAAAGAGTTGCTATAGCAAGAGCAATGATTAAAGAACCATTGGTTTTAATTGCTGATGAGCCAACAGGTAGTTTGGATGATAAAAATTCAAAAATAGTCTTTGATTTTATAATTAAATTAGCAAGGGAGAAAAATATCATCACAATATTTGCAACACATAATTTAAAACTTATAGAGAAGTTAGATAAATGTTATAAAATAAGAGAAGGAGATTTGATTG
>MDTB01168806.1_pt1 | contig 22064 bp, 21 predicted proteins | sample 811161 | NCBI WGS metagenome assembly MDTB01 (sample SAMN05326650, study PRJNA326480) | marine metagenome | isolation source: seawater | place: Mediterranean Sea | collected 2009 | reverse complement strand
ATTTAAAAAACATATATTTGATAAAAAAAAGCAGAAGTGGTTGATTATAAAATTGTGCAAAATTATTTTGGATTAATTTGTTTTCCATAGTAAAATTATAGGAATTTAACTTCTGAGATTGAAATTTAGAATTTGTTTTCTTAATCCTAAAAAAATTATTAGTAGAAAATTTATCATCTCCATTGTTTTTAATATATGAATATCTGGGATACACACAATATTTTTTATAATTAATGTGTTTTACAGTCCATTCAAAAGCCCATGATTTAAAATTACCTATTTTATACTTTAAACTCATTAATAATAAATCGTTTCCATAATCACATTTAACAGAATTCAGATTTTTAATTTTTTTCTTATTTAATTTTTTCCATTTAAATTTCCACGACGCCCAACCCCAAGAACTGGGTCTTTTTGATAGTATCAAATCGTTATCTATTGAATTTTCTACATCATAAAATGTGTTAAATGAGAATCCTGCAATAGTATAAATATCTTGGTTTTTTTTAAACTTATCAAGTGATTTATTAAAATACTCCAATATATTCTTTGATACCTCAAGATCATCTTCAAGAACAATAATCTTTTCATGGAATTTAAAAACGTAATCTATTGCACTTAAAATATTTTTTTTTAAACCAAATTTTTTTGCTCTTAAAATAATTTTTTTTTTATAAAAGAAATCTATACTATCTAAAAATGAAATTATTTCTTGGCTAGTTTCCTTATTTGAATTAAAATCAATAAAAAAATAAACCAATGTTCGTTTTGAAAGTTTATTTTTTTTTAAAGAAAAAACCAATCGTTTTAATAATTTAACTCTATTACAACCAATTATGACCAAAGGAGCAAGCTTATTTTTCATTTTGAAAATTATTAGTTTTATTTAAAAAAAATAATAAGATAAAAAAATAAAAAAACAGACCAGTAATAATTGAATTTAAAATACTCATAATTCCAAATTTAAATAGAAAAATTGGAATTATAGATAAGCTTAAACAAACTAAAAGTGTAGAAGTTTTATCTAAATTTTTAGAAATCAAATGATGAAGATGATTATTGTCAGCTTTAAATGGATTTATTTTATTTTTTATTCTTTGGCAAAAAAGCCTCAACATATCTAGTCCAGGCATCATTAGAAGTAAAAAAATTTCATCTGCATTTTTTAAATTTGATAAATCAGTTTTGTAAGCAGAGATTAATTCTAATGATAATATTATCGACACTAAGTAAACACCATTATCACCTAAGAAAAATTTGTTAAAAATATTAAAAATAAAACAGATTATTAGAATTGTTGTTATTAATATTAGGTAGATATTTTGAATTTCATAAGAGAAATATAAAAATAAAAAATATATTATTGAGTATCCTAAAAATAACCCATTAATTCCATCAGACATATTTAGAGCGTTTATCAATAACAAAATGCATAATATTGTAAAAAATAAACCAAATTTTCCTAAACTATATTCATTTGTTATAAAGCTTAGCTTTATTAAATTTATTTGAAAATCTATTGAAAAAAATAAAAACAAAAAAACTATTAAAAAAAGACAAAATAATTTTAAATTAGCATCTATGTCTTTTAGGTCATCAATAAGGCCTAAAACAAAAATAGAACAAAATAATAAAAATTCAACTAGTTGGAATTCGTAATCTTGAAAAAAACTATGTAGAATGATGACTTCTATTAGTAAAATAAAAAATAAAATTCCGCCTGTAAGTGGAATTGGTTTTTTGTGTATTTTTCTTTTATTTGGTATATCTATTAATTTTAATTTTATACTTAACTTATCATTATATTTATTAAACAAAAATACAGTAATGAGAAAAATTAAAATTAAATTTAACATATTAATTATTAACACAATTAAAATATGAAAAAAATTAAATTTACGGAGCCATATATTTCAAAATCAGAAATTAAATATATTTCAGAGGCATTTAATAAAAATGACTTCACCAATGAAGGATATTTTTCAAAAAAATGTTCATTGTTAATACAAAGAAAGTTAAAATCCAATACAGTTTTATTAACAAATAGTTGTACTGCTGCAATTGAAACTGCTTTGATATGTTTAGATTTAAAGCCTGATGATGAAGTAATAATTCCATCTTACACATTTGTAAGTGTTGCAGACACTGTATCAAAATTGAAAATTAAAATAGTTTTTTGTGACATTGATGAAAATTTTATGATGGATCTTTCAAGTTTAAAAAAAAAAATCACTAAAAATACTAAAGCAATTATTCTTTCTCATAATAATGGAAATTCAGTCGATTTTGATAAATTAAATGAGTTAGTAAAAAAGAGCAAGATATGCATTATAGAGGATGCAGCGCAAGCTTTTGGAGCTAAATACAAAAATAAATATTTAGGAACTTTAGGAGATTTTGGGTGTTTTTCTTTTCATCAAACAAAAAATATTCATTGTGGTCATGGTGGTGCTTTACTCATTAATAACAAAAAATTTAAAAAGATTGCTAAAATAATTTGGGACAGGGGAACAAATAGATCTGATTTTATAAATGGAAATGTTAAAAAGTACGTTTGGATCAACCAAGGCAATGCATCACATATATCTGAAATACAATCAGCTTTTTTATATTCACAACTTTTGAATTATAAAAAAGTAGAGATTTATAGAAAATTTATTTTTGAAAAATACTATAAATTACTTTCTTCAATTGAAAATAAAATTAATTTACCCAAAATTAATAAATTTAACTCTTCCAACTATCATCTATTTTATATTGTTTTGCCAAAGTTTATTTCAAGAAACTATTTTATTGAATTCATGAAACAAAAAAAAATACAAGTAACTAGTCACTATGAAGCTTTACATTTGTCGCCCATGATAAAAAGAAAGCTAAAATATAAATGCAATCTTCCCATTAGTGCAGATTTATCAAAAAGGATAGTTAGATTACCGATGCATATGAAGTTAAATGATAGTCATATTGATTATATCTGTAAAATGATAAAATATTTCATTAATAATGAGATCTATAATAAATAAATTAAAATTCACAATTTTATTTATATGGAATCAATATATAAATTTTTCACTAAAATTTATTAAAATTGAAAAATTTAAATATAAAAAAAAATTAAATATTTTATTCATAAAGCCAAAAAATTATCTTAATTTATATCAGTCTTGCGGTGCGAATTTTAAAGATATTATTTTTAGTTCGCTATACCGATTTGGTCCAGTTGGGCTGTTTACAGAATTTAAGACTAATTTTATTATATCCAATTTTGATTATAAGGTTAACTATCTTGAAAATAATAATATTAGAAAAAAAATTCTATTGTCACAGAAAAAAAAAGCTCACAATTTAAAAAAAATAAATTTTGATAATTATGATTTGGTAATTTTATTTGAAGACATAATTGATCATTCCTCAATAACAAAATATAAAAAAACACTTTGGGCTATAATGTATGAAGATCACTCAAACGAGATGTATAAAAAAAGTATTTATTCTAAACCAAAAAAATATGATATCATTCTAAATCAAACTCTGGGTTTTACACCTTATTCTATCTTTAGACAGATTCATTGGATAGATTTTTCTTATACTTTAGGTAATTCAAATTTTAACAATAAATGTAATTTAAAGTTAAAAAAAAACATAGATATAATCGTAGAAGTAAATCAAAAAAAATATATAAAAAAAAAAATTAGCAATTTAAAAGAGTATAAAAAATTAATTTTAGACGAATCTTATACTTTCCATAAATACTTAAGAAAACTTATGAGAGGAAGTTTTTTTTTAGCAATAGATTGCAATTTACCAAGATGGGGAAATTCACTGATTGAAGCTGCATTATGCCAAAATTTAATTATTGCTAATAAAAATCACTTTTGGAATTCACAAATAGTGTTAGAAGAACTTAATGTGAATAATTTAAACAAAGCATTAAAAATTATTAGTCGATTAAAAAATGATAAAAAACTTTATAAAAGGCTTTTATTAAAACAAAATAAACTTTTAGATTACCTCAATTTTACCAGGCCTATGTATCAAATAAGAGATTATGCTCTTAAGTCGAATAGAAGTTTAAATATTAAAAATAAATTTTAATTTAAAATATTTTATGATTAGTTATTCTACAACCTACAAATGAAAAAAATTTTATTAATTTCTGAAGTTTATAAAAAAGGAGGTGCGGGCAATGCTACAAGTGAAATTTTTAAATTTTTTCAAGAAAAAAAAATTGAGTTTAAATTATTAGTGCCTTTTACTAAAATTAAAGATGAGAATATTATAAATTATTACAATTTTATCACTATTATATTTTATAAATCTTTTAAATTATTAAACCGTTTTTTAACTTTAATTTTTTCAAAAAATAAAAATTATTTTTTTAATAATATTTTTAATTTTTCTTTTTTTTCAATTAAAAAAATAAAAAAAAAAATAAAGAGTTTTAAACCTGATTATGTAATGGTCCTGTGGTATGAATATATAATAAATCATGAATTAATATTAAAAATTAAAAATGAACTAAATGTAAAAATTATAATGTACCCATTTGATATGTTTTCATTTACAGGCGGATGCAGATATACACAATCTTGTGAAAACTATCTTAGATCTTGTGATAATTGTCCAGCCACATACTTAACCGCACAATCAAAAAAAAATTTTTATCAAAAAAAATATTTTTTTAAAAAAATTGATCCAATTATATTTTTTCCTTCAAAATTTTCTTTAGAATTTGCTCTAAAAACGAAAACCATTCAAGATAACGATAAAAATTTTATTTTTTATTATCCAGTAAGTAAAAAAAAAAAAAACAGATCTTCATTAGAAAATAAAATAATTCATACTTTAAAAAAAAAGATAATTAAAAACAAATATAGAAATATAATTTTTTTTGGATCTCAAAATCCTCTAGAGTGGAGAAAAGGTATGTATAATTTGAATAAATTAATACAAACTTATAAAGCAACCTTTAAAAAAAATTATGATCAGTCACTTTTTATAGGTCTTGGTAAAAATATTGATGAAATTTTCTTAGAGCAAAAAAAAGATGATAATTTTATCACTTTTGATTTTCTAAACCACGAAAATTACTATAATATTTTACATTTATCTAATATTGTGATTATCCCATCACTTCAAGAATGGAGTTCGTTAATGCTTTCGGAAGCATTTTTTGCTAATAAAATTTTGATAGGATTTCAGACAGGCTCTTCAAATGATTATATAATCGAAAATTTAAATGGTTATATTTTAGATGCTTTTAACACATCATCGTTTTGTCACACTATGAATAAACTTTTCCAAAAAGATTTTATATTGAATGATAAAAAATTAGGACTATTGAATAGTTATATAGATAAAAAAATTAAAAAAAATAATTCAAAAATATATAATTATCTTGAAAAAAATAGTTTATGACAAAAATAAAAAAATTATTAGTAACTGGTTGCAATGGTTTTATAGGAAGAAATTTTTTAAATGCTATTGATTTTAGTAAGTTCAAGATATTAAATTTAGACTGTCTTTCGTATGCTTCTGATTCAACTGCTCACTTATCTTATCGGAAAATTAAATTCATAAAGTGTAACACTACAAACTATAAAAAATTAAATGAAATTTTTATATCATTTAAACCTGATATTGTAATAAACTTTGCTGCGCATTCACATGTAGATAAATCAATTTCAGATAGCTCTTTATTTTTACAAAATATTATAGGGACACAAAATTTGTTAGAATGTTGTCTTGAAATACAAAAAAAAAAACCCATTAAATTTCTTCAAATTTCTACAGATGAAGTTTTTGGTTCAAAGAAAACTGGAAGTTTCAATAGTAATTCTTGTTATAATCCCAGCTCTCCTTATTCAGCCTCAAAAGCCTCAAGTGACTTCATAGTAAAATCTTTCAATAAGACTTATAATTTACCAACAATGATTACTTATTCATGTAACAATTATGGCCCATTTCAAAATCCTGAAAAATTAATTCCACTTACAATATTTAAACTTTTGAATAAAAAAAAAATGGGGATTTATGGAAGTGGAAAACAATCAAGACAATGGATACATGTGAAGGATAATGTTGATGCAATTATTAAATTAATCGATAAAAAATTTGATGGAAAAACTTACTGCATTGGATCAAATTATGAGACTAATAATTTAGGTTTAGTTAAAAAAATAGTTGAAGTTTATTTTACATTAATTAACAGAAAGTACAAATCTTATAATGATCATATCGAGTTTGTTGAAGATAGAAAAGGACATGATTTTAGATATTTTATAAGTACAACTGAGTTAAAAAAAAAAATAATTTGGAAACAGAAATATTCACTAGATTATGGAATTGAACAAACAGTCAAATGGTATTTATCAAATACAAATTGGATTAATAAACAAATAAAAAAATTATAAAGAATTAATGGATGATGTTAAGACAAGTAAAAAAATAAAGTATTTCATTTATTTATTTATTTTTTTAGTTCCATTAAGCACTGTATTTTCACGGTTTTTATTAAATTTTATAATAGTTTTTTTTTTTTGCTTTTTTACTTTTTTATTCAATAAAATACAAATATTGGGACTGCTTTAAATCTAACATTGCTGCATATACCCTTATTTTTTTTATGTATTTATTATTAACAAATATTTTATATCATGACGCTAATTTAAAAATAATTTTAAAATTAATTTGGATATTTGCAATAATTTTTATAATATTCACTATTCCAAAAATTTTTTTATTATTAAATAAAAATAATTTTAAATATTCCTTCACAATTTTTTTATTCTCTTTTATTGTTTTTGTTCAGTTAGATACAATTTATCAATATTTCAATCCTAACTTTCAGGATATATTTGGATATGAAACTAATAGTATAAGGTCATATACAGTTTTTGACAAAGTTATAAAATTACCAATTAGACTAACTGGCCCATTTGGTGATGAACAAGTTGTTGGTTTTTATTTAGCAACTTATGGGTTGTTATCTATTTATTTATTAAAGAGAGTATTTTGTTTATCATGGAGACTGTATTTTATATTAATTATTTTCAATTATTTTATAATAATTTTATCGGGAGAAAGATCTTCTGTAATTATTTATACTTTAACTATCATTATTTCAGAATTTTTATTTCCAATTAAAATTTATAAAAAAATCTTAATATTTTTTTCAATAATTAGTTTTTTATTAGCTTTTGTATACTTTAATCCAACTACAAAGGAGAGATTTGCCGATATAAATTACTATTTAAATTTTAATAAAAATAAAGATGATATTGCTGAGACAAGTAACTTAGTTAAGGATGTTTTCAAAACTCCTTGGGGAACATTATGGTATAGCAGTTTTCTTTTGTGGGAAAGTAAACCATTGCTTGGGATTGGTATAAAAAATTATCAACATTTATGTTCTGAATTAGAGCTAAGAGATAAAGAAAATGTAGAATGGTCACAATGCAATAACCACCCACATAATTATTTTTTTGAATTATTAGCAGAGACAGGATTAGTAGGATTATTTTTGTTTTTTCTTATTATATTTGAGATTTTAAAAAATTTTATCTTAAAATTTAGAAAAAATGATGACATGATTATGGTTGTGTCTATTTTAATTGCATTATTATTTCCCTTAAAACCTTCAGGGGCTTTATTTTCATCATGGTATGGAAGTTTTTTCTGGTTTATCATTGCATTTTATATCTTCATAGAAAAAAAAGAAAATGATCATTAAAGTTTTTTTTATCTTTTTACATATATGTGCGTATTTTTTAGGAACTTTTTATTATGAAGGAAATCAATTAGTTTTTTTGTTTTTTTATGTATCGTCATGCTTTTATATTTGCCATTCATGTAGAGGCAGTTATATTTTTACAGAATTTTTTTTGTCTATTTTATTGTGGCTAGGTTTTGTATTCAAATTTACCTTATTAAATTTAAATTTGACTGTTCTAAAAGAAAGCAAACCTTATTTAGAATTAACCCCAAATTTATTAGACAAAACTTTAGTAATTATAAGTTTTGGATTTTGCTTATTAATAATTTTATCTTTTTTACGTGAAAGATATATTTTCGATTATAAAAAAAATAAGAAAAAGTTATATCTTAATAATGATAAGGTTATTAAATTATACTTTGATTATGAATGGTTATTTTTAATATTATTTATATTTACTGTAACTTTGTTTTCTTTCTTAAACATAAAATTCAATATTTTTCAAAAAGGAATAATTTCAAATAATGAGGTAAGTTTTATTTTTTTATCAATTTTTAAATGGTTAACTATGTTTGGTTTCGCTTCAATATCCTCATTTATAATATTTGCATATTTAAAAAAAAGAAAATCTTTTTATGTGTCATTATTTATTGGTTTTATCGAAAGTCTGATAACATCATATGGTTTTTTAAGTAGAGCATCGGCTTTTTTTAATTCTGCATCTTTGATACTGGGTATTACAAAATTTCAGCAATTTACCAATTTTTATAAATTAAAAAAAAAAAAATTTTTACAATTTTGATGATTTTCTTTTTATTTTTGACATCAATATTATATTTTGTGCAATTAAAGAGAACAGAATTACTTTATGATAATCAAATAGTTGAAAATTCAAACAATAATAAATATTCAATAGAGCAAAAATTTGAGATCAAGGGTAAATATCTACATGAAATTGTACAATATTATTTTAATAACAAGTTTATTGATGATGTAACTTATTTGATTTTATATAGATGGGTTGGTTTAGACTCAATGTTAGCGGTGGTTTCAAACAAAAATCTTTCAGAAGAAATTTTTATTAACTCTTTTTTTGAGAAGTTTGATAATACAAAATATTCTTACTATGAAAGAGTTTTTTTAAATAAAGAGGATTATATCACTCACAATCAGAATAATTATGGAATTATAATTCCAGGTTTTTATAGTTATTCATTTTATTCAGGATCATTATTGTTTTTTTTACTTTTGATATCTTTATTCTATTTTTTTGGTATAATTATTGAAATAGTTGCTTTTAAATTTAGTTTTGGAAATTATGTTTTTGCAGCGTTAATTTCTCAAATATATGTATATAGATTAATACATTTTGGTTATATGCCACAAAATTCATGGCAATTGATATTATCAATTTTAATCAATATAATAATGTATTTTTTTATTTGCTATATCGTTGAAAAATTGAAAAAATGATCGTTTTAGGTATTAATTGCTATCATTCAGATTCTAGTGCCTCACTGATTATTAACGGTAAGGTTGTAGCTTGTTTAGAAGAAGAAAGGTTCACAAGAATAAAACATGCCGGAGGTTTTCCTTCTAATTCAATAAATTTTTGTCTTGAAAAAAATAATATCAAAGTTAATGATATAGATATTATAGCCGTAAACTATAACAGTTCTTATAATTTTAAAGAAAAGTTTATTTTTGCAATAAAAAAATTTTATCATCTAAATTTTTGGAAATTTAAAGTTAAAAAGATAAAAAAATTTAAATCATTATTCAAAGAATTTTATAATTATTTTGGATTAACTAATAAAACTAAAATTTTATTTGTACCTCATCACTTAGCACACAATGCATCGTCAGTGTTAGTTTCTGGATTAGATAGTGGTTTATCAATATCTTTTGATGGATCGGGAGATTTTTCTACTGGTGAAGTTTACAAGGTATCTAATAGATCATTTAAGCTTATTAATAAGGTTAATTTTCCACATTCTTTAGGAATTTTTTATCAAGCAATTACTCAGTTTTTAGGTTTTTTGGATTATGGAGATGAATATAAGGTAATGGGTTTAGCAGCTTATGGAAAAAATAATTATAAAGAAAAATTTGATAAAATAATCCAGTATAGAGATGGCAATATAAATCTTAATTTAAAATATTTTAAACATCACAACCTTGGAGAAGGTGAAATTATCAATATCTCATCTTCAATATTATTTAGTGATGAAATTTTTAATCTGTTAGGGAGACCAAGAAAAGCTGGATCAAAAATTAAAAAAAAACATCAGGATTTAGCAGCTACACTACAAACTGTTTTTGAGGAAATAATTGTAGAGTATGTAAATTTTTATCAAAAAAAATTCAAGTCTCAAAACTTATTTTTATCTGGAGGATGTTTTTTTAATAGTTTATGTAACATGAAATTAATAGAAAAAACTAATTTTAAAAAAATTTTTATTCAACCCAATGCTGGAGATGCGGGTGGAAGTTTGGGAGCAGCCTTATATGGATCTAGTCAATTTGATAAAAAATTTAAAAATATCAAGTTGAGTCATCTTTATTATGGATATGAGGAAAAAAAAAATATAACAAAAAAAATAATCAATAATTATTTTTTGGATAAAAAAAAATACAAAGTAAGACAATTCTCAAATTTAGATAAAATGAACTATTTTATAGCTAAAAAAATTTCAAAATCTCAAATTATAGCTTGGCACCAGGGTAAAGCAGAGTTTGGTCCTAGAGCTCTGGGGAATAGATCAATTTTAGCTGATCCAAGAAAAATCGAAATAAAAGATTTATTAAACATAAAAATAAAAAATAGAGATAAATTTAGACCATTTGCTCCATCAATTCTGGATAAAAATGTTGCAGAATATTTTGAAGTATCTAATAAATATGACTATGATTTTATGAATGCGACAGTGAGGGTAAAAAATTCTCAATATAAAAAAATTCCTTCCGTAATTAATGTTGACAAAACAGCTAGAATCCAAATTGTTAAAAAAAAAATTAATTCAAGATATTACAAATTAATAGAAGCATTTTATAAGATAACAAATGTACCAATTTTATTGAATACATCATTGAATAATCAAGAGCCAGTTTCAAATTCTTGTGAAGATAGCATTAACACTTTCTTAAATACTAAATTAGATTATTTAGTAATTGATAACTATGTGATTTCAAGAAATTGATTAGTGTACAAAATTTTTAATTATAACAATTTATCTCCTAAGGTTGAAGAAACTTTAGCATTAATTGCTTTTTCGAGTTTATTTTACTTATGGAGTTTTAATTTGATTGATTTAAAAATCTTAATAATACCATCTTTTTTTTTTATTGTATTAAATTTTTACAATAAAAAAATAAAAACCAGTAATCTTAAATTACATTTTTTGTTGTTATCATTTTTAATTAGCCATTATTTTCTAGCATATATTCTAAATCAACATTTACTTATTAAATTTGATTTAAGATTAGCCTTAGCTTTTTTTGTAATTTTTACAATATCAGTCCAATACGAAGATTTATTAATAAAAAACTTAAAAATAATTTTTATATTATTTTTATTTTTTTTCATATTTGAATTAATCCAAATGGTTTTCTCTCAAAAAGAATTATTTCTTGATGATAATTTTAAACCATCAAGATTGATTATGAATTGTGATAATGGTTTATTTTCAAGATTAGGTCTAATCTATCAAGAAAATTCTCATTTTGGAATGATATCGGTACCATTTTTGCTATTTATTTGCGCTAGAAAATTTTTTAAAAAAAAAATTCTTAATTTATTTGTAATTATTTTTATTTTTGTTTGTTTTTTATCCTATTCTACTACTTTTTTATTTGGATTATTTATTTCCTCTATTTTAATTATAATTAAATTTTTATTGATTGGTAATACAAAAAAAATCTCAATATTTTTTTTATTAGCCATTTTATCTTTTTCTTTTTTAACTTTTGACAAAACATGTAATAAAAAGATTTTACAGACACTTGATTTATTAGGTATTCAAATTGTTAAAAAAAATCTTGAAATAAAAGATCAAAATAAGGATCTAAAAAATGAAAAAAAAGAAATAATAAATTTATCTACACAAGTATTTTATACTAACTTGAGAATAACATTATCTTCTCTTAAAGATAATGGTTTTTTTGGTGTTGGCTTAAATAATTATCCTCATATGCATAGATTTTATAACAAAAAAGTTTCATTAGGTACCTATTCGGAGGCAAATGTATTAAACAGCAAAGATGGCTCAAGTAATTTTATAAAAGTTTTTGCAGAGTTTGGTTTGTTTATATTTATTTTTATTTTCTGTTTTATTTATTATTTTTTAAATAGTAAGCACGAATTATCATTTTTTTCTTTTACAATATCATTAATTGTAACTCAGGCAATAAGAGGTGCAGGTTATTATAATGCAGGTTTTTTAGTTTGTGCAACAATTATAATAATATTTACTTTTCAGGATATAATAAAAAAAATTAATGGATAATTATATTTTTAGTTCACCTTATTCTCTAATTATATCTTATTTCATTCTTATAACTAATTATTCATTAGGTCATTGCATCTTGATGTTTAAGGAAATGAATTCAATTTTTAGAGATATCTCCAATTTTTTTTTTCAAAAAATTTTAATTGGTCAATTAGCTTTAATTATAATTCTTTTTCCTTTAGTAATATTTTTTGAAAATGCTAAGTTTATTTTTATTTTAACTTTTAGCATAAATTTAATTTTTTTTATTATTTTTTTAATTGATACTTTTAAAAAAAAATTTCCTCTTCATTTGAAAAAAAAAATATTAAACAAAAGACCATTAGAATATTATTTTCTTTTATCTTTGATCTTACTATATTTTTTAATATCTAGTTCTCCAATTACTGATGCTGACTCTCTAGATTATCATTACGGAGCAGCTATAAATATATTAGAATATGATAAATATTTGTTGAATAAAGAATGGTTTACTCTTGCTCAATCAGGCAGGGGAGAAGTTTTAATTGCCTATGGGTTACTTTTTGGTGCAGAACAATATGGAAGTCTTATTCAATTTTCAGGACTATTAAGTATATGTGGAATTTTAATTAATATTGCAGAGAAGAATCAATTATTTAAAACAAAATATTTTTTATCTCTTATAGTTCTGACATGTCCAATATTACTTTTTTTAGCAAATACAGCTAAGCCTCAATTATTTTTTTCAGCATGCTTATTTGTTACTTTGGCATTAATTTTTAAAAAAGATTTGAAAAAAAATTTTTTATTAATTTTTTTAATAATAAATATTCTAATATTTGTTTCAATGACTGGTAAATTTTCATTTCAACTTAGTGGTTTTTTAATATGGTCTTTAGCAATTTACAGATTTGCCAATTCGAAAAATATAATTAATCTTTTATTTTTAAGTGTAATTAGTTTTATTGCTATATACATACCTTATATATTATGGAAATGGTTTGAATATGGGGGCAATATTCTTCTTTATTTTATAAATCCATTCCCAATTCATCTTCCAGGTTATGAAAATTTTTTTGAGACAAATAGAGCGCCTCAAGGTTTTGGATTAAAGTTTCCATTTCATCTCGTTTTTACTAGTTCGATGTCAAGAATTACTGAGACATTAGGCTTATCTTCATTATTATTCGTAAATTTAATCTTATGTAAAAAAAAAAAGAATCATATCAGATATTGTTCATTATTTTTTTGTTTGTACTTATAGCCAACTTGTACTCATCTCCAAGTGCAAGATATTTTTTTGAGGTTATTTTGTGGACAGCCTTTTCATTAAAATTTGTAAATCCAAATAAAAAATTAATTTTTTTAAATTTTTTTTATAGTTTACAATTTATTTTTGTTCTTTTAATTTTGATATATTCAGTAATTACTTTTTTTCCAGGTTCTTTGACAATGAGCAAATATAATTTTGTAAAAAATAACTATGCAAATGATTATTCCTCAATTACTTGGCTTAAAAGAAGTTTAAAAGAAAAAAATGTATTAATTTATGCCAGATCTATTGCTCACACAAATAACTATACCTCAGGTATTTTTTTAAATTTTACTGATATTAATGAAGTTAACTATTATAAAGAAATAATTAAGAATAAAAAAATAGAATACTACGCTACGTTTGGTACAGCTCCTGAATTAAAAAGTTTTAAGAATTGTTTAGATGGACTTTATTATATGGAGGAAAATATAGGTCATACTGCTTTTAGAAACCCATTTGCCAAAAAAAATAAATTGAATGGGTATATTTATAAACTAAATTTTGATAAATTACCTACTTGTTCAGATTAAAATTGGGATAATTGTTTTTATGCTAACTCTTAATAATTATTTTTTCTTTAGAAACAAAAATTATTTTTATAAATGAAAATAATTATAGTAGGAAAAAAAAGTATTATAGCTAGGAATTTGTTCTTATTTTTAAAAAAAAGAAATAATGTAAAATTAATTGATTATAAAGATATTAATTTTAAAAATAAAAGTTTCACAATAATTAACTGCTCATCAAAAAAAACACAGCCTAAAAAAAATGTAATGGATAGAGATATAAAAATTATAAATAAAATAAAAAAAGATAATATTTTTCATTATATAATGTTAAGTACTTCAAAAGTGTATGGAGGAAAGAAAATTATTAAGGATGAAACTCATGTCTGCAGACCAAAAAATGTGTATGGTATTCAAAGATTGGAAGTAGAAAAACAAATAAAAAAAATTTTACCTGATAATAATTTTACGATTTTAAGATTATCAAATGTTATTAATTTTGATTTAAGAAAAAAATCATACTCAAAAACTTTTATGAACAGAATGTTAAGAGATTTAAAATATAAAAACTTTATAAAAATTCCTCAAGAAGAAACCTATAAAGATTTCATAGGTGAAAAAGATGTTTTTGAAATAATTAAGATAATTATCAAGAGAAAAGTTTTTGGATTATACAACCTTTCATCAGGAATTTCTATTTCTGCAAGCATTATTGCAAAAAATTTAATAAAAGGATATGGTAAAAATGTCAATATTTATCGAGACCACAGATTAAAAACTGATAACTTCACATTGTCCAATAAAAAACTTTATAAGTTAACTAAATATAGGATTTTGAAAAAAGATTTGATTAATCAGATATATAATTTAGGAAAAAATTTAAGGAATGTATAAAGTAATCATATCAGGAGGAGCTGGATTTATAGGATCACATGTTTGTGAGACTTTATTTAAAAGATTTAACATATCTAAGATGATAATAATCGACAAATTAACATATGCAGGCAACTTATTTTACATCAAGGATTTATTAAAAAAAAAAAATGTTCAGTTTATTAAAGATGATATAATTAATATCTATAATCATAAAAAAAAATTTCATTCATTTGATATTTCAATTAATTTAGCAGCCGAAAGCCATGTAGATAACTCATTTAGTCAATCTCTGCTATTTACAAAAACTAATACACTAGGGGCACATACTTTTTTAAATTGTTGTATTGAAAATAATGTTAAAAAAATTGTTCATGTATCAACCGATGAGATATATGGTCAAAAGTTAAAAGGTATAAATTATGAGACTGATCCCGTTGATCCTACAAATCCCTATTCAGCATCCAAAGCAGCTGCCGAAATTATTATCAATTCATATAGATATTATAATCCAAAAAAAATCCTTACAGTAAGAGGAAATAACATCTATGGTATAAGACAAAATCCTGAAAAACTTATTCCTGCATGTATTACAAGGCTAATTAAGGGTAAAAAAATATTAATTAATGGAGATGGTCTCAATACGAGATGTTTTTTATCTGCAATAGATTTTGCAGATGGAATAGTAAAATTATTAAAAAAAAATAAAAGTGGTATCTATAATATTGGAAATAGAACAGAGTATAAAAATATTATAATAGCAAAAATTATTTGTAAATTAATGGGTAAAGATCCAAAAAAGAGTATTTCTTTTATCAAAGATAGATTATTTAATGATAAGAGATATTCTATTAGTCTTAAAAAAATATCAAAAACTGGATGGAAACCTAAAAAAAAAACTGTTAGTTGATTTGCCAAAAATAATAAAATGGTACCAAGATAATATTAGTTTATTTAATTAAAATTTTAAAACTAATTCCATAAATTAAAAAAACAAATACAGAGCTAACAAAATATGCAAAAGACAAATAAGCTTTATCTATGATAAATAAAATTGGAATTAAAATTGTGATTAATAAATATCCTATTAAGTCTAGTTTAAAGCAAATTTGAATAAATTTTTTTATCTTAAAAAGTTTTTGCCTTATAAACAATGAGTTTATCATAAAAATACCACCAACTAAAGACCAAACTACTGTTCTATTAAATAAATTTAATTTTTGTGAGTCTAGATAAGAATAATAGTTAAATAAATAAATACATATAAAAGAAATTAAGATGTAAAGAATTATAAATATTAAATATTTATTAATTTTTTTTTTAAAATTATTTACTAAATTGGCGCCATAGCTTACATCAAACATAGTCCCCATAAATGAGCCAAATGAAAATGCAATAAATAGCATACCTGCATTTTCACTTCCTATTAAGATTAATATTGAATATCGCCAAATTAAGTTCGAAATATATTTAAAAAATGAAGAGCTTATACCCAATCTAAATTGCTTAATATTTTTTGAAAAAGAAGCAGCAATATTAATTATAGAAAAATTCAATATTCTGGAAAAAATAATTAAACAAAAAAAACAATATAATAATACCAAAATAATTAAGTTATAAATTGAAAATAAGACAATATTAATTGGTATAAGAATTATTGTCATGACTATTAAAAAAAAATAAGTTTTATTTAGTTTTTTTTCAATTTCATTTTTGGCAAGAATTATTTCAATTATCCAAGTAAATATCGTCACTAACATAATTGATTGATAAAAATAAAAATATTTATTATCAAATAATATAAAAAATATTAAAGAACATATTATTCCACTACAAATTCCAACAAATATTCTAAATCTTAATATTTCAACAAAAGAAATATTTTTTGTATCTCCAATATAAATATTTCTTGAATTAAAAGATAGACCATGAGTTAAAAGGGTTGTTAATGAAATTACAACAAAGCCTTCACCTGTTAAATTTGAAAAACCTAAAAATGATAAAACAAATAAAACATATATGTTAAAAAAAAAATTTAATATAGTTAAAAACTGAAATGATATATAATTTATACTTTTCAAGTATTGTCTCATAATTAATATTTATAGTTAGTGGCTGATTAAATATTGTTATTTTATAAAAATTTTAATAAAGATACTATTATTAATTTATCTATTAAATGAAAAAAAAAAAAGTAGCATTAATTACAGGTATCACGGGTCAGGACGGAGCTTATCTTTTAGAACTATTACTTAAGAAAAATTATATTGTTCATGGTGTTAAAAGAAGAACATCTCTTATTAACACTCAAAGAATAGATCATATCTTTAATGAACAAGAAAATTTAAAAAAACCAAGTTTTTTTCTACATCACGGAGATATGAATGATGCACTATCATTACAATCAATAATTAAAAAAACTAACCCTGATGAAATATATAATTTAGCTGCTCAATCTCACGTTGCAGTTTCATTTGAACAACCTGAATATACTGCTAATTCTGATGCTTTAGGGATTTTAAGAATTCTCGAGTCGGTAAAAAATTTAAAAAGTAGAAAAAAAATTAAAATTTATCAAGCAAGTACCTCTGAATTATATGGTAAAGTTCAGGAAAGAATACAGTCAGAAAAAACACCATTTTATCCTCGAAGTCCGTATGGAGTAGCAAAATTATATGCTTTTTGGATAGTTAAGAATTATAGAGAGGCTTATGGCATGTTTGCTTGCAATGGAATTTTGTTTAATCATGAAAGTCCATTGCGAGGTGAAACATTTGTAACTAAGAAAATTGTTAGAGGATTAGTTAAAATAAAATTAGGTTATCAAAAAAAATTAATTTTAGGAAATTTGTATGCAAAAAGAGATTGGGGTCATGCAAGAGATTATGTTGAGGCTATGTGGTTAATGTTACAACAAAAAAAAGCAGATGATTTTGTTATTGCTACTGGTAAACAATATTCTATTAAATATTTTGTCAATAAAGTTTTAGATAAACTAAAAATAAGAGTTAAGTGGGTTGGGAGTGGTGTAAATGAAAAAGCTATAGATAAAAATGATAATGTAATTATTGAATGTTCAAAAAAATATTTTAGACATGCCGAGGTTGAAACTTTATTAGGCAACCCAAATAAAGCAAAAAAAATTTTAAAATGGAAATCTAAAACAACAGTTGTTCAGTTGATAGATGAAATGATTAAGTATGAAATAGATAATCAAAAATAAATGGTTATAAAAAAGAAAGATAAAATTTTCGTAGCTGGTCACAAAGGCCTCGTTGGATCAGCAGTTGTAAGAAAATTAAAAGAAAAAGGTTATAAAAACTTAATATTTTTGGAGAAAAACAAAATAAATTTACTTAATCAAAATAAGACTTTTTCTTTTATCAAAAAAAATAAACCTAAATTTGTTTTTATTTGTGCAGCTAGAGTAGGTGGCATTTATGCTAATAATAAATATAAAGCTGATTTTATTTATGAAAATTTATCAATACAAAATAATTTAATACATGGCTCTTATCTTGCTGGTGTTAAAAAACTTATTTTTTTAGGCTCTAGCTGTGTCTATCCTAGAAATTGTGCACAACCGATAAAAGAAGAATATTTGTTATCTGGACAACTTGAAAAAACTAATGAACCCTATGCTATAGCAAAAATTGCAGGAATAAAGATGTGCGAGGCTTATAATTTACAATTCAAAACTGAATATAAATGTTTAATGCCATGTAACACATTTGGACCAGGAGACAATTATAATGAAATGAATTCTCACTTTTTACCAGCTTTAATTAAGAAGATTTACCATGTAGAAAAGAAAAAAAAATCAGCACTTAAGCTTTGGGGCACGGGAAAAGCAAAAAGAGAATTTATATATGTAGATGATTTAGCTGATGCGTGTGTATATTTTATGAATAAAAAGACAAAATCATTTCTAATAAATATAGGTAGTGGGCAAGATCAAACAATACTTAAAACTGCTAAAATTGCATTAAATGCACTTAAAATAAATTGTAATATAAAATTTGATAAAAAAAAAATTGATGGAACTCCTAGAAAAATTTTAGATATTTCTTTAGCAAAAAAACTTGGCTGGAAAAGCAAAACATCACTCAAAGATGGAATTATAAAATCTTATAATCATTATGCTAGTAAGCAGTAGTTAAGTGATTGATATTACAATAATCACGGTTGTAAAAAATGATGTAAATGGGATTAAAAGAACACTGGAAAGTATTTATTCTCAATCATTTTCTAATTATGAACATATTATAATAGACTCAAATTCATCAGATGGAACATCGGAACTTATAAAAAAAAAAATTAATCAAAAATCATTTTATTTAAGAGAGAACGATAATGGCATCTACGATGCTATTAATAAAGGAGTTAAACTTGCAAAAGGTAAGTACATTGGTCTTTTACATTCTGGTGACATCTTCTCATCTAATGATATTTTAAGTATAGTTTTTAAAAATTTAGATGGTCTAGATTTTGTATTTGGTAACACTGTATTTTTTAAATTTAATCAGATTTACAGGTTATGGGAATTTAAATTACCAAAAAAAAAATTTTTTAATCCATTTAAGGTAGCACATACATCTTTATTTATAAAAAAAAAAATTATAAAAGATCTTAATTTTTATAATCAAAATTATAATATATCATCTGATTTAGATTTTTTAATCAAACTTAGTAAAAATAAGTTTAACTATCAAAAGATAGAAATTTTTTTAGTTTTTATGAAATTAGGTGGTTTGAGCTCTTCAGTAAAAAACTATGTTAGAAAATTTAATGAGGATATTCATATACTGACAAAACATTATAGTTATTTATCATTATTATTTTATATCTACAAAATATTAATTAAATTTAGAGGATTCTTATTTTATAAAAACAATTTAAAGATAATACAATTACAAAATCAACTTATAAATCTTATTAAAAAATTAGATATTGAAAATTGATAGGCTATCTAAACTCATAAGTATTTTTTTAAACTTTTCGTTATTAGTTATCAGAACATATCCTCTGAGTCGTCCCGTTTCTTTTTTTGAGGGTATATTTGGAAAAAAAACGAAATTTTTTTCTGATAATAAATTTTTAATAAATTTAATATTAAGTTTTTTACCTTTAAAAGAATCATAACCATAGCCATCGTCTCCAACGATTTCAAAATCATCAATCAAAAGAATGAAATTTTTAAAATTATTTAAAATTATTGATACTTCTTCAAGTAACGGATAGTCATCTTCTGAATGAGCATCTAAATAAAAAAATGTTGAGGTATCTGATATAAAATTAATATCTTCTTTTTTAAGAATTAGATCTAAATTTTTACTATCGTTTAAAATGATTTTTATATTCTCTTCATTTTTTAAATTATTTTTTGCAATATAAAAATTAGGTTTTGATTTTTCTATTGTTATGACTTTCCTTGTAAATTGACTAAAAAATTTAGTACTGAAACCGAACTCTGTTCCAGTTTCAACAATTAACTCAAATTTTATTTTTGTTAAAATTTGAGTTAAGATTTCCTTTCTATATTTTTGACCATTAAGACAAAATGTTTCCCAGGAAAATTTTTTTTTTTCCAAGTCATGAATTAAAGCTCTTTCTATTTTATTAATTCTGTCCTCTAAACCTGAATAACTGATAATCATATTTAATATTTTTTTTAATTTAGATTGAATAAATTTTAAAATGAAAAAAATTAAATTATATTTTTTTAGAAATTTATTCATTTATAGGAATACTAAATATACCTTATTTTTATATACGCCAACCACTACTTATTAATTTTAAATATAAATTTTTACAAAATGATTGAAACACTAATATTTTTATTGAGCTTGAAGTTTGCATATTTAGTTATTAAATTTTAATAACTATTATAATATTATATTAAATCTAAATATCCTGTAGACTATTAATAATAAATAGATATAGAAGAGTTAATAATGCATATATTTATTACAGGTATTGCTGGGTTTTTAGGATCAAATCTCGCTGATTATTATGTAAAAAAAGGTTTTAAAGTAAGTGGTAATGACACCTTAATAGGAGGTGATATAAAAAATTTAAATTCAGAAGTTAATTTTTATAAGTATGATTGCGAAAATCTTATATTGAATAATAAGTATTTTAAAAATGTTGATGTGATTATACATTCTGCAGCTTATGCTCATGAGGGTTTATCTGTTTTCTCTCCATACTTAATTACAAAAAATATTGTTTCTGGATCTGTAGCTGTTTTTTCTGCAGCAGTACAACAGAAAGTTAAAAGAATAGTTTATTGTTCATCAATGGCAAGATATGGAGGTATTAAACAACCTTATCTTGAAAGTAGCATTCCTCGTCCACAAGATCCCTATGGAATAGCTAAACTTGCAGCTGAAAGGATTTTAATAAATATGTCTGAAACATTTGGATTTGAGTATAATATAGCCATTCCTCATAATATTATTGGTCCAAAACAAAAATACGATGATCCATTTAGAAATGTAGCAGGTATAATGATAAATATGATGTTGCAAAATAGACGACCAGTTATTTATGGTGATGGAAATCAAAAAAGATCTTTTTCTGATATCAATGATTGTATTTATTGTATTGATAAACTTGCAACAAATAAAGATATAGTTTCAGAAATTTTTAATATTGGGCCAGATGAAAATTACATTTCGGTAAATGAGTTATTTAAAATAATATCTAATATTCTGAAATTTAATAAAGAACCTGTTTATCATCCAGATAGACCAAGAGAAATTAAATTTTCGAATTGTTCCGCTGAAAAAGCTAGAGTTAAACTAGGTTATAAAACAAAATTTAGCGCAGAGGAGTCATTAAAAAAAATGGTCGAGCATGTCAAATTCAACGGTGTTAAAGAATTTGATTATAATTATGACATTGAAATAGACAATGAATTAACACCTAAAACTTGGTCAAAAAAATTATTTTAATTTTTCCAATAAATTTTATATGTAAATACTTCTTTTTTATTTAAGTTATTTATCTTATAATTTGAACAAGGTGAGGCGCTATACATACATAAAAATCCGTTACTAAAAAAATATATTTTTTCGTTATCTTTATAAATGGGATTAAATTTATTAATCTCATAATCATTATTTACTATTATCATTTTCAAATATTTATCGTCCGGATGCTGGATTATATCATTTACCTTTTAT
>MDTB01059443.1_pt1 | contig 22064 bp, 22 predicted proteins | sample 811161 | NCBI WGS metagenome assembly MDTB01 (sample SAMN05326650, study PRJNA326480) | marine metagenome | isolation source: seawater | place: Mediterranean Sea | collected 2009 | reverse complement strand
TTCTATATTCATATTAGTCTTTTGAGAGAGTAAAATATATTCATTTTTATCATAATATCTTTTATGCTCTCTTATAAGATCTGCATTTATTACTCCTAATTTATAAGCCATAAATTCCAATACAGGTTGAGATTTTTTACCAGGTGCTGTTAAAAAGAAAACACCAGTATTATTTAATTTTGTTTTTAAAATATTTAAAATATGTTCTGGATAATCCAAATGTTCGATAACAGCTGATAAAATAATTATATCATAATGAGAATTAGCTATGTTATTTTTTAATATTTTGAGATCATTACCGTAATTAATAAAACTATATTTACCGTCTTTAAAGTTATCAGTGATTCTGTCAACTAATGTTACTTCTTCGCATTGATTGTATACTTTTTTAATTTGTGAGAAATTTGATCCACAACCAAAATCTAAAATTATTTTATCCTTTAAAGAAAAATTTTTTTTAATTCCTTTGATCTGAATGAGGCAATTATCTTGTCAAGAATATTATATGAGTTAATATGCATATTTAAATATTTATATGTACGATATCTCGTATAGTTCAAATTTTGCTACAAACTTTGTTACTAGTTCTCTTTTCTTAATATTAATTTTAAGTAATAGTTTTTTAATATCATCAATAATTCAAAAGAAAAATATAAAATTATTCAGCAATTCCCTTCCAATTGTTATTTTTTTTTTATTTTTCCTTTTTTTTTCATTTGTTTTTAATATTTTATTAATTTTTAACGCAAATAAGTTACTTATTTTTTTTTTTTATTTTGCTTTAGCACTATCAATTTTTCTATCGTTAATTAATGTTAGATATTTTATAAATACTATCTCAAAAAAAAACGTATTTTCTTTGGAAAAAGATAAAAGTACGAAATTTATTCTTTTAGTATTATTTATTTTTTATTTAATAACTATTTTACCAATTAGTGATGCTGATAGTTTGGCTCTTCATCAATATTTTGCAACTTATATATTTAAAAATGGTTTAACTGATCTAGATATTATAAAATATTTTGAATTTAGTTTGTTTACCAACTCTGAAATTTTACTACTTTTTTCACCAATGCTAAAGTCAGATAACTTTGGATCACAACTTAATTTTTTCACTTTAGTTATTTTTTTTATTTTATTTCCCAAAAAAAAAAATTTTTTTCTATTTTTAGTCTCTTGTCCACTTATAATATTTTTTATTTCTACTCAAAAACTTCAACTTTTTTTTTCAATTCTATTTTTATTACTTTTTATTTTAGTACATAAAAAATTAATAAAAAATAAAATCGAAATATTTATTTTTACACTATTAATTTTATTTTATATATCTGGTAAACTTTCATATATTTTAATAGGTGGACCACTTTTTATTTACTTTTTAATACTAAATAAACAAAACTATAAATTTATAATATTTGCATCGTTTATAAGTTTACTTTTTACTCTATTCCCAATTTTCTTTTTAAAAAGTTATTACTTCGGTAATCCATTTCTTCCTTTTTTTGATAGTTATTTTAATGATAGATCAATTATGGATGCCTTCTCCTTGTCTGTTAGAAGCTCTGAAGGTTGGCTATTTAATTTTAAAGATTTGAAAATATTTATAAAACCGTTTGTACCATTAACATTAAGTGGATTATCTGGATCATTAGGTTTAATTTTTCTAATAACACTTTTCAATTTATCGCTCATTAGAAGTATTTATTATTTACCTTTAATAATAATTATTTTAGTACTTTTCACAGGTCAAATTTTACCAAGATATTATTTTGAAGCATTCCTAATCTTAATTTTCTTTTTTAACTATAATGATAAAAAATTAGTAAAATATGCATTATTTTTGCAGTTATTTGTAATTTTATCATTATCAATAAGTTTTGTATTCATTGCTTATGTAAATGAAAATGTTTTAATGAACAAATCCAAATATATGAATAGATTTTCCTATTCATATTTTAACTCAACAGAATTAGAAAAATTAAATATTACAGATAATGTGCTAGCCTTTTCTCTTGATAGAAATTCAATTTTTATTGAGGAAAACTTTTATCCAACTAGGTATATAAATAGTATGAATTTGATAAATAAAAATAAAAATAAAAATATAATTAATTATATTATGGAAAACTCTATAAAATATATAATTATAAGAGATGTACAAAAAATTCCTAAATGTTTTTCTGTACTTAAAGTTGATGAAATTTATCAAAAAAAGTCTATAAGAAACTTTTTAATAAAAAACAAAAAAAATATATTTAATGTATATAAAATTAATAACAATAGGTGCGGGACATGACAGATGAAAAATATAAGAGTAAAGATTTAGTAGATTTACCAGATGGCTATGAAGATGACAGAGGTATTATTCAACCATTATGCGACTTAAATATGAAAAGTGCATCATTGATAGTTTCCAAAGCAAATACATGGAGAGCAAATCATTACCATAAAACTGATTGGCATTTTATTTATGTTTTAAAAGGATCTTTTGAGTATTATTTTAAAAACACAAATACTCAAGACAAGATTGTAAAAAAAATTGTTAATAAAAATGATCTCTTATTTACCGGTCCATTAGTTGATCATGCAATGTTCTACACAGAGGAAACAAAAATACTTGTATTAAGTAAAAATCCTAGGGATCAAAAAACTTATGAAGAGGATACTGTAAGGATTGATTTTATGAACAATGACAATAGATTTTAAAAATAAAACAAAATATATAATAAGAAAAAAATGTGTTTTATGCAGTTCATCAAAACTTACTGAAGTATTAAACTTTAATAAAACTCCACTAGCAAATTCATATGTATCAAACAAAAATTCACATGAAAATTCATTTCCTCTAGTATGTTTATTTTGCCATCAATGCAAACATTTACAATTAAAACATTTAATAAATCCTAAAATAATGTTTGAAAATTACTTATATGTAAGTGGAACATCTCCAATTCTAGTAAAACACTTTAAAAATTATTATCAGCGAATTTTACAAAAAAAAAAACTCAATAAAAAAAAACATAAGATATTAGATATTGCATGTAACGATGGAACATTCTTAGATTTTTTCATAAAAAATAAATTTAAAAATGTAGTTGGGATAGAACCAGCCAAAAATTTAAGATCTATTAATAAAAAAAAAAATATTGATATAAACTCAATTTTTTTTAATTATAAAACAAGTTTTGATTTAAGGAATAAATATAATTCATTTGACATTATTACAGCAAATAATGTTTTTGCACATGTGCCTGATTTAAAAGATTTTGCAAAAGGAGTAAAAAATATTCTTTCAAAAGATGGTATATTTATCTTTGAGGTATCATATTTAAAAAATGTTATTGAAAAATTGACTTTTGATACAATTTATCATGAACACATGTCTTATCATTCCTTATATCCTTTAATTAGCTTTTTTTCATCAATAGGTCTAAGAGTTTTAGATTTTGATTTAATTGAGGCTCAAGGTGGATCAATTAGAGTATTTGTTGGGCATACAAATAAAAAAGCAAAAATAAAAAAATTAAAAAAACAAATATTTTTGGAAAAAAAAATGGGAATTTTAAATACAAAAATTTTTAGAAAATATTCTAAAAGAATAAAACTACATAAAATAGAAATTAATAAAGTAATTAAATCCAAAATATTAAATAAAAAATTGACTTTAATTGGTTATGGAGCTCCAGCAAAAGTAACAACGTTTTCGCATGCATTTGAACTTGGAAAAAAACATATTTCAAGTATTGTTGATGATAATAATTTAAAGCAGGGAAAATATACTCCTGGAAAAAATATTAAGATTATAAATTTTGATGATTTGGAAAATTTACAGTTTGATTATATTATAATTTTGGCTTGGAATTTTGCAGAAGCAATTATTAAAAAATTGGATAATAGATTTAAGAACAGAAAATTTAAAATTATTGTTCCATTTCCAAAAATAAAAATTATTTAATAAAATCTGTCTAATATAATTCTTTTAAAAGCATAAATACCAACATCCCATGTACATTTTTTTCCATCTTTATAACTTCTAGAATTATAATAAACTTCACATTGACCAATTTTCTTTGTTTTTTTAATAGCTTGACATATTATACTAAAATCGTATTCAAACTTGTCTGCACGTCCATGTATATTTTTCCAAATATTTGTTGAAAATAAACGATAACAACAAGCACAATCAATTATTTTAACGCCATATAGTATATTCATAGTTAATGTAAGCATATTTACGGCTAATTCTCTAAAATAAAAATACAAATGGTTTATTGAAGTTTTCATTTTTCTGTAACCAATTACAAATTCTTTGTTTTCATCAATTGCGATTTTAACCAACTTATTTATATCATCAGGATCATATTCTAAATCAGCATCTTGTATTATAACATAATCCCCAGAGACTAATTTCTTTGCTACTTTTTGAGAGTCACCTTTACCTTTATTTTCTACTTTATATAAGCACTTAATAAAATTATATTTTTTTTCGTAACTTTTAATGATTTCTTTTGATCCATCTGTAGAATGATCATCCACTATAATTATTTCTTTATTGAGGTTGTTATACAGTTTTAAATCTATTAATTTTTTAATAACTGTTTCAACAGTATCAATTTCATTGTAAACTGGAACAATTATAGAAAGCATTTTATTCATAATATGAAATACCACCTTATAATAGGTTTTGGAAAATGGTCAAAAAAAATTATAAATTTTCTAGAAAAAAAAAAATTTATTCAAAAATCTACGTCAAACTAAGAAAATACTATTTTGAACTTGGTAAAAATATCAAGTTGAGTGAAACAGAATTCAATAAAATTTACGACAAAATAGAAACTTTACATATATGTTCGCCTGCTAGAACTCATTTCAGATTTTTAAAAAAAAATATTAAATTAAATAGAATCATTATTGAAAAACCCTTTTTAAACAATTTATCTCAGTTTAAAAATATACAAAATTTAATATCAGATAAAAACTTTTTATTAGTAAACTACACTTACCTTTTTAGTCCTATTACAAAAAAAATACCTAAGGAAATAAATAAGAAGTCTTTAAAGAAAATTACAATCAATTTTTCAAATAAAGATAGGTTTTATAAAAAAAAATTTGACTCAATTTATGATTGGTTGGATCACCCATTATCTATTATTTTATACTTATTTAAAAAATTTCCTAAGTCTGAAATTAAAAAAGTTGAAATTATTAAAAATAAAGGTTTTTATGAAAAAATTATTATAGATTATAATTTTGATGAATTTATGTTAAAAGTAAAAATTAATAATTCAAACAAAAATGTTAAAAATTTATCTTTAAATAATGGAAAAATAATTAACTTTAATTTTAAAAAAAACTTAATATCAAATCAAAAAAAAAAAATTTACAAAGGTAAAATTACTAGTTTTGATACTCTTTACTCAGTTTTAAAAAATAAAACACAATTAGATTTCCAGACTTTAAAATTTCACAAAAATATTTTAATAGAGAAAAATAAAATTTTAAAAAAAATAAAAAAATATAGTCAATATTATGATCAGTCAAAATAAAAGAAAATTTTTTTTATTAGTATTAATCTTGTTTATAGTAATGATTTATAATAATTCGTTTTATAATTTTTATTATATTGTTAAAAATAAGTATTCTGAAAGAATGACTTATCATTATGGATATTGTCATCATAGTGGATATGGGTTTATTAAGAACATTTATAAAAAATATAATTTAAATAAAAACGTCACCACAATAAATTATATACAAAAGCCTAATAGCGAATGGTTTTTTTACAAGCCAAATATAAATTTTTATGAGGATAAAATAATTGTTCTAAATGCATATGATATAAGTCCACTAATTGACGGATCAATAAAATTTTCCCACAGAGGTAAATTTTTAGGAAACTTTAAAATAATTGAGCAATACGAGAACTGTTATTTTATTGAAAGGATAAATGACTGAGATATTAAATATTATTTTTATAATATCTGCAATTTTATGGATTGTTCATTTTCCAATACTAAAAACACAATTTACTTTGGTAAATAAAAATTTTTATATTTCAAGATCAGTAAAAATTTCAATTAATTTAGGAATATTCGTAAACTTACTTTTACTTCTCTCCTTTACTAATATTAGTCAAAAAATTATTTTTATAATTTTAATTCTATTACCGTTTATAAATATATTATATTTAAAAAAAAAAGAATTACTGAATGAATTAATAATTCTATTTTTATTTGTCTTTATTATAAGTTTATCTGTCGGATCAAATTTAATATTAGAGTGGGATGCTGCTGAGGTCTGGATATATAAAGTATTGAACTTTTATAATAGTAAAAGTTTTTTGAATTTATCTAATATGCCAGGAGATGCATCTTATCCATATTTAGGTACTTACATCTGGTCATTTTTTTGGAAAAATAGCTTTATAGACTCAGAGTATGTTGGACGAATTTTTTATGTATTTTATTATTGTCTATCAATATTCTTAATCGCATCTTCTGAGAAAAAAAACTTAAATAAATGTATCTGTACAACTTTATTTATGTTTTTGACACTTGATTACTATATTTTATCAGGTTACCAAGAAATATTAGTTTTCTCATCACTAATTTTTATTTTCTATTTTTTTGATAAGTATCTTGAAAAAAAAGAAATTTTTTACTTATTCCCAATTATTTTATTCGCTAATGCTTCAATATGGTTTAAAAATGAAGCATTATTTTTTGTTTTATTCTTTTTTATTTATGCATTTATTAAATCATTTACAAAAAAAGAAAAAGTAGAGGGAATTTTTTTTATACTTATTTTAACGTTTTCAATACTTGTTATAACTAAATATTTTATTTTTTATAATTATCTAAATGTCATTAATACTGGTTGGTTTAATTACCAAATTACTGAAGTGGAAGAAATATTAAAAGTTGATTATATCATTTCTAGAACTTTAGATATTTTCATAGCAATAATAGTTGCATTAATTAAATGTAAAACTTATATATTGTTTTTTGCAACAATAGTAATATTTAATTTTAAAGATAATTTTAAAGTAGTATTTCCATATTTAGTTTATTTGTCTTGTAATATATTTCTTATTTTTTTAATTTATTTTTTTACAAATGATCCATCTTATCAACACTATCTTGCTACTACTGTTGATAGATTGTTTATACAGACATCAGGGATATACTTAATTCCGATTTATTATATTTTAAAAAAATATATTAATAATAATAGATTATTTTAGCTTTTTAATATTTTTTTTTATAATTTTAAAATCCTGATTATAAGATTTAAATAAAATTGGCACCATTTTTTTATTATTCATAATATTAAATTTTTTAAAAAAAATGTTATAAAATACTGTTAATTGGTTACTCAGACAATCTTGAACAAAGTAACTATACAAATTTTCTGGATTAGCAAGTGCATAATTTGTCTGAGAAATAATTGAAATTGATTTGTCTCTTGAAATATATCCAAAATTTTTTACAGTCCTATATTTTATCCTATTTCCAATAACTGCAATTTTTAAATTTATTTTAACTAATTTTTGAATAAGATTTATTATATATTTTTCATTAAGTTTTGAATCTTTTCTATAATAAACAATTAAATCAAAATTTTTAATCTTATTTTTTTTTCTGTAAAAAAAATCTTGTAGAATAAAATTCGATTTATATTTTTTTTTACTAAGATTATATTTTTTTAAATAAAAATTATGCGAAAAAATAATATCTAATTTTTTTTTCTTGACTATTAATAAGCTTAATCTTTCGAACGTACTAAAAAAAAACATAGAAGTAAATTTTCTATCAATTGATCCAGTAATTGGTCCTAATAGGGTATTTGCAGGAAGTAAAAAAAATATTAAAAAGTTCCAGAGTGGTAAATAATTAATATAACAAACTTTTTCTTTTTTTAAATGATAAATCCATAATTTATAAATTCCTTTAAAAGGGTGAAAGTATTTATGATAGATTGAGTCATATCTATTTTTGTATTTTCTAAAATTATTTTTTTTTTGATTTATATCGTTATTTGAAATATTTATAAATTCTACACTTTTATTTTTTTTATAATTTTTTATAAATGAGTTTGCTAGTATCCCTTCTCCACTATTATTTGATATATCTGATGCCCAAAAATAAATTTTTTTTTTCATATTTGTAGAAGAAATATTAATATACAATGTAGAAATAATATAATGGAATCAAATATTTTTAAATATCATGAATAATGTGATTATATTTAAGAAAATTAAGTTTTATAATTATTCTTTTGACCGTATAATTAAAAGGTTAAATAAAGGTGGATACCTAGTTGCACCTGCAGCTTCAGCACTTACCAATATAGATAGTAACTTAGAATACTACCACTCGCTCATAAAATCAGATATTGCTATTCTTGACAGTGGTTTTTTTTGTATTTTATTAAGAGTTTTTAAAAATAAAAAAGTAAAAAAATTCTCAGGTTATCTATTTTTAAAAAAATTTCTTGATTTGAAATTTGAAAAAAAAACAAAGTTTTTTCTTATAGATCCAAGTAAAACCGAAGCTTTTTTTAACAAAGACTATTTAAATAAAAAAAATATATTCAATATCAATTCATATATAGCCCCAATTTATGACAATAAAAGTTTTAAAGATGTAAAATTACTTAATAAAGTAAAAAAAAGTAAACCAAAATATATTTTAGTTAATTTAGGTGGAGAAATACAAGAAAGATTAGCTTTATATCTTAAAGAAAATTTAAAATTTAAAACAAGTATTATTTGTACTGGTGCAGCAATAGCCTTTTTAACTAAAAGACAGGCACCTATTAATGATTTTGTCGATAAGTACTATTTAGGATGGATTTTTAGAATAATATTTAGCCCAAGAAAACATTTTGTAAGAGCCTTAAAATCAATATTTTTAATAAAGTTATTCATTTAATATTTCTTTTTTGTGATATTCTAAATAAGCCATTGAAATAAAAAATAATAAAAAATCTATACCAAAATTTGCAAAAGAAGTCTCAACAATACTTCTGAAGAGAAAAAATATAATTAATGAGCTTGAGACTAAATATTTATAATTCTTTTTTTTAATTTCAAATTTACTCTTAAAAATAATTTTTGTTGATAAATATGCTGATCTAATAAATATTATTGTAAATAAAATTAGTCCAATTATACCTGAGCTTGAGTAAGCATAAATAAACCCATTAGAGGCTGTTTGTCCAATTAGAAATCTATCTCCCATTGCGCCATATCCGTAAAAAATACTTTTATTCTGTTTAATTAATTTATTCCAATCTTCGAATCTGAATGATGAGAAGGATCTTGGATCGACCGGTCTCCAAACTTTTTTATTTTTATTTATAAAATCGTTTCTAATAATATCTTCTCCTCCTGCTGCTTCATCAGGACTGTCTACGACACGTAAGTTATATTTTTTTAAATATAAAATGTCAGATGTTTCAGCTATTTCCCAATTTTCTTCAATTAAATTTGAAGTATCATCATGTAATTCACCATAAGTATAATAATCCATTGAGCAGCATTTATAAATTACATAAATATTTTTAAATTTAACTGAAAAAAAAGTAAAAAGTATAGGTAAAATAAAAATTATAAATAATATAAATATTTTTTTTTTAAAATTAAATAATTTAGAATTAATACCAGAGATTATTAATACAGTCGAAAAACCTAAGTAGAATATTAATATTATTCTTGATTGTGTCAAAAGTATTATAAAACTGAGGTAAATAAAAACCAAAGAATACATAAATAAATTATTTTTATTTTTTATAAAAAACACAAAAGAGAAAAAAATAAATAGAATCATAGCATTTCTTGCTAATCCAGAGGATCTAGGTAGGTTGCTACTCAAAAATTCATAGTTTCTTAATGAATGTGGCCAGGCTCCATACAAATTAAGATTAACTGTCTCTAAAAAAAACCATTTTAGCATTCCATATGAATAAATAACCAATACAAAAAATAGAATTAAAATTGATAAATTGAAATATTTATTAATATTGATTTTATAAAGGTAGGAAATTTGAATAAATACAATTAAAAAAACCGAGTTAATTAAAAAACTTATATTTAAAATTGAGTTATTTGTAAAAATAAGCCCGATGATTTGGGACATATAAAATAAAAATGAAAAACAAAAAAAATAATTTATTGATAGTTTTTCTTTGTTTTTATTTTTATCCAATAAAAATAAAAGAAGGCATACCGAGAATATTATATAAGGAGCAGCAACTCTAAAATAAATAAATATGTTCTTAAAGTCTAATTTAAAACTTTTAAAATTGTGAAAACTGGTATCCACTGACATCCACAAAGATATAAGAAAAAAACTTAGTAATACCTTTTGGTTTAAAACAACTTTTCTAATATTCATTATTTGTAAAGTAATAATTATTCAAAATACTTTTTTTTGTTTATAATTTAAAAATTTATTTAAACAGATTAAATATACTAATATATATAATTTAAATATGAAATTTAATTCATTTCTATTAAAATCAATATTTGTATTTCTTTTAGCAATTTTAGTTGTTTATAGTATTTTAATATTTAACGAGTCGATTGATTTAAGAAATTACTCTTATAATGAGCTTTTTATAAATTATGAGTTTGGCTTTATTAGAAGAGGCTTATTGGGTCAAATTTTTATCTTATTAGATAATTATTTTAATATTAATCCTAAGTTTTTTTTTACGTTTATTTTATCTTCATTGTACATATGCCAAATAGTATTATTTTATCTTGTCTTTAATAAAATATTTAATTCTAATTATGTTGCCATATTAATTTTACTTTCTCCAGTATTCTTATTATTTTCTATTTATGATCCAAATACTTTTTATCTAAAAGACATTTTTGTTAAAATAACCATATTATTTCATGCGTATATATTTATATATTACATGAAGAAAAATAGTTATATACATTATATTAATTCATTAAAATTTCTTGTAATTCCTTTACTAATAATAGTAACTTTTATCCATGAGTATCAAATTTTCTTTTTAGGTGTTCATATTCTAATTTCTCTTGGTTTTGTTAAAAAAAAAGCAGAATTAAATTCAATTCTAAAAATTTATTCACCTTTAATTATAGTAATTGTTTTATTATTTTTATTCATTGGAAATGAAGAACAATTTAATTCTATGAATCAAATGTTAAAGAAATATGATGTTACACTACATCCACAATTAAAAGGAGGCTTATATACAGCTATAGGTGGATTTTATAAATGGCATTTTCATTACTTTACTTATAATGAATTTGTTGAATTATTTATTAGTGGAGTTCTAGGTATTGTTATTTTTTATATTTTGTTTGAAACATTATTAAAAAATAAAATTATTACTAATAATTCCATATATCAAAAACATATTTTACTATTTTTTTTACCTTGTACCATAATCTTCATACTAGCCCATGTGGATCATGGAAGAAACATAAGTTTAATTTCTACAAATTTAATAGTTTATTATTCAACACTAAGAATAGATACTTTTAAGTTTAAAAGTTTTATTGCAAGTTATGATATTAATGTATTGAAAAAAATATTATTATTAATTTTTTTGATTTTTTATATCTTTATGTGGAAACTAGATCAATATGCAGGTTACTCCATGAGAGGCGAAAGTAATACTATCTTTGAAAGTACTTTATTTGGTGAAATCAAAAAATTTATAAACTATGCTTATTTCTACATTGATATAAACTTTTTTAATCTTCCTGATTTAAACCTTTAATTTTTTTCCTATTAAAAAATAATGCCTCTCTTTCTTTATAATATTTCCTTTGTAAAAATTATTGAGAATTAATTTAAAACGATAATTTGACTTAAGATCTGATTGCAAATTTTTAAAGTAACTTAAATTATTTATATTTTCAAAACTTTCCTGAAAAGAAATTAGTATATTCTCATAGTTTTTCATTTCAAAAATAATCTTTTTTCTAAAATCTACAGGTGTTTCAGACATCGACCAATTAGCTATAAATAATGAATTAGATAGCGGTCTTTTATTAGTAAATTTGAATTTGTTAATTAATAAAAATCTATGATTTTTATTAAATCCAACATCTAATGCATTTTGTTTGAGATAGTAATATTGCAGAAGATTTACTAGTTTTGTATCAAATATTGTATAATTTACTTTTTGATTGAATTTTGAAAATATTCGAGCCATACAACCATATCCACCTCCAAATTCATAAACATGTTTTACCTTTCTTAAATCCAAATTTAGTGAATTTATTAATATACTCAAATGATAAACATGATTAATTTGATTACCAGAAGATTGAGGGTAAAGAAAGTATCTTATAGGATTCCCAGCAGGGTCCTCAGTAAGAACTTTCTTATACATAGTCCATTTCTTGTCTTGTTTTAAAGTATTAAGTTCTTTTAAAATAAAAAATCGGTTATGGACAAAAAACATTTTTTGAATAAATGAATATCGTAAAAAGTTTTTAAGGTTTCTGTGACGTATTAGTTTAAAAATTTGTTTATTAAAAATTTTATGCGTTGTCTTAAGGTTCTTACTTTTTACATATTTAGACTTGATTTTTTTTTTTATTTGATTGTAAATTTCTCTATCGTTTATTTCAACTTGTTTCATATTATTTAAATAAAAGAAACTTAAGCTTTCTAGGAGTTTTCTAATGATTGAACTTAACATTTTTGAATGTAAAAAATAATATTATAATTGTAATTAAATAAAATAATTTGAAATTAATAAAAGATAAAAATAATAAAATTATTAAGGAAGTTAAATAAATATAATATATTTTAACTCTCATATAATTTATTTTTAAAAAATATATTCTAAAAAAAATTAAAACTATTTCTTTAATTAATATTAAAAGAGAAATATTTGTTAAAGAATAATTAGCGTAGGTCATATAAATTAGTGCAATTAAAAAAAATGGTAGGAATATAATCTCGATTCTAAAATTTAAATAAGATAGTTGATCAGCTTCAAATTTAGTTAATAATATATGCGAGATGCACGAAAAAATTGCTATTAGACTAAAAATTTTTGTTAAATCGTGAATTAAAATAGAATACTCATTTCCAAGCCAAAATTTTAATAAATGTGGATAAAATGGAAAAAGCAGAAATATTATTAGTGGAATATACTTTAAAAAAATATCAATAGAATAAAAAAATTCTACATTTTTATTTTTATTAGATATGTTTGGAAGAAGAAATGCACTAAAACCTTTAGACAAAATACTTAATTTACCAGTTAATTGCTGTGGTATCGAATAAATAGCCATAAAAGATGAACCAAGAAATATTTTAATTAAATATTTATCAAGCATTTCATAAAGTTGCACAAACAAACTATTTAATGTTAGCCATGGAGAGTTTTTTAAAAAAGACTTATAAAATTGGCTTTTATCATCTTTTTTAATCAAACCTTTAGAAATTAAAAAAAAAATCAAAAAAATAATTAAGAATAATTTTATTAATATACTAAAAAAAATGAGTGTAACAAGTTCCATTTCTTTTATAAATAATATGGAAATAGATGGTAACGAAAGAGATAAACTATAAAAAAAAAAATTAAAAATACTTAAATGCTTAAACAATTTATTTGCCTGCACTATACCTTCCAGGGTTAAATATAATATTGATATAATTAAACCCAAAAAAAATAATTCATTTGAAATTATGTATTTTCTTAAATCTACAAAATATATGTAATTTAAAAATAAATAAACTAATGCGATTACAAACAATATTACAATCGTAAATTTAATGCCATCAAATGCTATTCCCTTAGTTAATTGTCTATATCTATTTGAGTTTATGACTATTGTTTTAGAAATACCGAAATTTAAAAGAAAAGATAAAGATAAAAAAATATGAAAAATTAAATAATTTCCGTAATTATCTGTGCCGAAAGCTTTTAAGTGAATTGGTATAGCAAATAAAGATAAAAATATAGAGAAAAAACCTGGTAAAGATAATATCAGGGAATTAGTATACAAATTCTTTAATAATTTATTTTTTGTTTTCATTAAAATACATATAGAAAGGTAAAGAGACAGTCCCAATTGCCATATACCAATTATTAAAAAAATTACCTGAAGGCAAGAATGGATTTAAAAAATAAAAAACTGGCAAAATAAAGAAAATTTTAGGATCAAGAATCTTTTCAAAGAAAATAAAAAATAAAATTTTTTTAAAAATTAAAAAAAATATATAAATATAAATCAATGTTCCTAAAATACCCGTTTCTCCTAATAATTGAAAAAAAATATTGTGAGGATGAGTGGAACAATTTTTAATTCCTTTAAATTCTACCTCTCCACATTTATTTCTATAGTTCTTAGGACCTACACCAAGCAATAGATTTTCCTTGAAAAGCTTATAGCTAGTTATCATAAATGCCCTATGTTCTTTGGAGGGATATGAAAATTCACTTTTATTATTTGTTATTTGTTTAATGGTATTTTTAACTTGATCGTCAAATTTATAAATTTTCAATTGATATATTGATGTTGATAATATTATTGGTATTAAAACTAATATTAAATATTTTTTTGATATCTTATATGCACATATAATTAAAATAAAAATTGTAAAACCTGAGTAAAACATTGAAACTCTCTCAGCTGTAAAAAGACAAATAAAAAATATGAATGTTAAGAAGGTGAATACTATTATTAATTTGTTATTTATTTCCTTTTTAACTTTTAATAAATAAATACCGACTAAAATTGGTGAGATTGTAATCAAGTACCTACCCAATTTTTTTTCTTCAAAAAATAAACCCGTTACTCTATTTTGACCTGTTTCATAAAAGAAAATATTAAAACCAAGTATTAGTTGCATATAACTATCAATCAAACATATTAAAATAAAAGCTGACGTAATATAAAAAAATAATAAAATAATATTTTCTGAATATTTTAATAAAAAAAATACTATTAAGAAGTAGAGTAAAAATCTTAATGAAAAAAAAGAGGACTTTAGTGAATAAAATATATTTTCAGAAGCGAGAGATGAGGCAACACAAATAGTTATAAATAAAAATATAAGAATAAAATTTCTCTCTTTGAAATTTGATGACAAACTATATTCTTTAATTACTAAATAATAAATGAAAATTATCGATGAAAATAAAATTGTAATTTCTATTAATGCTGGTCCAAATACAATTGAAATTGGATAAAGCAAAAACAGAGATAAGAGAAAATTAAATAATAAATTATTTTTCTTAAATTCATTTATAAGATTTGTAAAAATCATTGATAATAGTTATATATTAATTACACCTATGAAAATTCTTTGGCAAGTATCTTTCAGACCTTTAAATAAATCAAGAATAAATAATGAAGTACAAAATACATTTATTGATAATATTAGAAAATATAATGCTGATATTACTTTTTGTGTAACACAATTTGATGACTATGGTGTTAAAAAATTTTTGAACAAAAAAAAAAATTAAATTAAAATATTTTAATTATCCAAAAAGCAAACTTCCAAAAAATGTAAAATATTCTAATTCTATTATGTTGAATAATTCCCTAAAATATTATTTAAAAAATGACTTTGATTATTTTATATTTTCTAATGCTGATGTAATTCTATCAAAAAAAATAGTTAAAATATTAAAATCAGTCAAACAAGACAACTACATGGGTTTTATTTATCCTAATGTTTTAATTAAAAATAGTAAAATAGAAAGTTCTTTTAAACCTCACTATGGTATAGATTTTATTGCTTTTAAGCTCTCTAAAGATAAAGCAAAACAATTTTTAAAATATTTAAATAATTATAAACAGTATAATTGGGGCGTTATAGATAATTTTTATATTTCTATAGGTCATGCATTAAAACTCAAATCTGAAAATCTTTTTAAGAAAATTAATTTATATAAAATAGAAAACCAATTTTCAGATTTCAAAGAGAATAGAAAATGGCAAATTGATAGTTGGAAAAAGAATAATTATTATTTTAAAAAATTTTTAAAAAAAAATAATCTACCTAAGCTTTATGCAACAGGTTCTTACTATTATCTTTTATTTAAAGTATTTAAATTCAAAGATATGAATCTAAAATTATTTTTAATATATTTGAGATTTTATTCTTTTCTTCCATTAAATATTCTAAAAAAAATATTTAAAATTTTTCTTTAAAAAACCTTCAGTAATAACTTTCATTGAATATTTTGTAATATAATATTTTTTTTGAGATAAAGACTTTTTCTTTACTACACTTTTATTTTTAATTATGAATTTTATTATTTTAATAACTTCTTTTTCTTTATCAAAAATGAATGGAGGATTTTTTTTTTTTAATTCAATACCTTCTATTCCTTTTTGTGTAGATATAACTGTAGTACCTAAACATAATGCCTCAATAATCTTGATCCTCGTGCCTGATCCAAACTTTAATGGAACACACAAACATAACGAGTGGTATATGATATTGTACAAATTCTTTTTACTAACAATATTTTTATTAATTAACCAAGGATAATTTAGATTTAAACCACCACCTGTTATAACTAGTTTTAATTTTGGAATTTCTTTAAGTAATATTGGCATAATTCGCTGGTTCAGATAATCAATTGCATATTTATTAGGCTTGTAAAGATAAGATCCAGAATAATATATATATTCATAATGAATTAACTTATTTCCAACCCTAGAGTCAATTGTAACTGAATTTGGATAGAGAATGGTATTAATATTATGAAGTTTTTTTATCTTTTTTCTTTCTTTCTTAGAAACAGATGTTACCAAGTCTACATTTTTCAAAAGTAATTTTTCTAAAAAAAATGTAAAGAAATAGATTAATATATTTGAATATTTTTTTCTAATTTCTGATTCTATTGAATGAGATATATAAACAATTTTAGTTTTTGAAAGTATAAGTTTTAAAGCAACAAAAACAATAAAGCTATAAAAAATCCAACTTGCTCCTTCAATTATTATAATTTTTTTTTTAGAATTTTTTAAATATAAATATATTTCTAATATTAGTTTTGGTAACAATAATATTTTTAAAATTGGACTCTCCTTTTTTAAAAATATTGTTTTAATTTTGCTATTGTTAATTTTTTTTAGGTGAGATAATTGAAACAGTTTTTTTTCTGATGGCCAATATTTAAATCTACTATTCACAACTGTTGAAGAACCCATGTTATTAGGGATCACAGGAAAAAATGCTACAAATGCTGTTTTGACTTCAGTCATATTAGTTGTCTATATATTTGTTTATTTATTAATATATTACTTTTAAAAAAATAATTTGCCTTTTTTAAATTAAATGAATATAAATCCCTCTGCCTGGTAATTATTGCGAAAGGGCAATACCCGATCCCATTCCGAACTCGGAAGTCAAGCCTTTCAGCGCCGATGGTACTTTGTCTTAAGACACGGAAGAGTAGGACGTTGCCAGGCTTAACCTGCATGAAAAAATATATTGTCATAACTGGAGGCGCTGGTTTTATTGGTTCAAATTTAATTGAATACTTAATTGAGAAAACAAATTATAAAATTATAAGCCTTGATAACTATTCAAGTGGAACAAAAAAAAATCATATTATATCTGATAAAGTTAAGTATTTGAGAGGGGATACTTCTAAAATATTCAAAATTCTTGACAAATATAAAAAAAAAATAAATTCAATATTTCATTTTGGAGAGTTTGCAAGAATTTTTCAAAGCTTTAAATATTTTAATCAATGTTTTCACTCAAATTCGGTTGGAACAAAAGAAGTTTTTAAATTTTGTTTAGATAATAAAATCAAATTAATTTATTCAGCTACATCTGCAAGCTTAGGAAATAAGGGAAATGATAAAAATCTTTCACCATATGCGTTTACAAAATCAAAAAATCTTGAATTGTTGGATAATTTAAAAAAATGGTTTAATTTGAATTTTGAAATTATATATTTTTATAATGTTTATGGCAAAAGACAAATAAGTTCTGGAGAAATGGCAACAGTAATTGGAATTTTTGAAGAGCAATATAAAAAAGGGAAACCTTTAACAATTGTAAAACCAGGAAATCAATCTCGGAGATTCACCCATATTTCTGATACAGTAAATGTTTGCTATGAAGCCTGGAAATCAAATAAGTGTGCACATTACAGCATTTCTCATAGAAAATCTTATAAACTAATTGAAGTTGCAAAAATGTTTAATTCTAAAATTATCTATCTTCCTCAGAGGGAAGGTGAGAGGTATGCCTCAGCTTTAACTAATATTTCTATAAATAGCAGAGTTTTTAAAAGATTTGGAAAAATAAGTTTGAAAGATTATGTAACTTCGTTTATTAAAGCTTAAATTTAATTATGAAAATAGCAAGCTCATTAAAATCTTTAAAAAAAAGAGACCTAAACTCAAAGTTAGTAAGAAGACGTGGAAGAGTTTATATAATTAATAAAAAAAATCCGAAATTTAAAGCTAGACAGAAATGATCACGGGATCATTACTATATATAAGATGATTATCGGTTCTGTATCAGAAGATAAAAACTTTGAAAAAAGAGTTGCGATAACTCCAGATATTATAAAAAAATATGTGTCATTAGGTCTAGAGGTTCATCTTAGCCAAAATTATGCATCACATTTAGGCATCAATGATGAGGAATATAAAAATGAAGGTGCCGTTATTCTAGAAAATGATGAAGAAGTGATAAAGAATTGTGATGCAATTTTACAAATGAGTATCCTGAGTGATGATAATTTGAATAAACTTAAGCAAAACCAAATTTTAATTGGTGTCTTAAATCCATATTCTAATGAAAAAAAATTAAATGAAATATCGTCAAGAAATATTGATTGTTTTTCACTTGAACTTTTACCAAGAATTACAAGGGCTCAATCAATGGATATTTTATCATCTCAAGCAAATTTAGCTGGATACAAAGCTGTTATTGACTCTTTTTCTTATTTTCAAAAAGCAATACCCATGATGATGACTGCCGCTGGCACCATATCAGCCGCAAAAGTTTTAGTAGTTGGTGCAGGCGTCGCAGGATTGCAAGCAATAGCAACTGCAAAAAGAATGGGGGCAATTGTATTTTCAACTGATGTTAGATTAGCATCCAAAGAGCAAGTTGAAAGTTTGGGTGGAAAATTTTTAACAGTAGAAGGGTCAGAAAATTTAGAAACTGATGGGGGCTATGCAAAGGAAACATCAGAAGAATTTAAAAAAAAACAAGAAGATTTGTTGAAAGAGACATTAAAAAAGGTTGATATTGTAATATGTACAGCATTAATACCTGGAAAAAAAGCTCCAATAATAATAAAAAAAGAAATGATTAATGGAATGCAAAATGGTTCAGTAATTTATGATTTAGCTGCATCTCAGGGTGGTAATTCTGAATTAACTAAAGTTGATGAAATCATAGATAGCAACGGAGTTAAAATTTTAGGGGAAACTAATATTTTGAATAAATTACCTGTTTCGGCTTCAAATCTTTATTCAAAAAATATTTTTAACTTCGTTAGTAATTTATTTGATAAAGAAAAAAAAACCTTTGAAATAAATTTAGAAGATGAAATAATTAATAAAACTAAGGTTAAATAATGGAAATAGACCCATTTATATTTAGATTAAGTATATTCATTTTATCTATTTTTATTGGATATTATGTTGTGTGGAGCGTTACACCCTCTTTGCATACACCCTTAATGTCAGTTACTAATGCAATTTCTTCAGTAATTATTGTAGGAGCAATTATTGCTGCATTAGCAGGCTCTTCTGAAAATATTTTTGAAAATTCAAGTATCTTTGGGTTTCTTGCAATTATTTTAGCTGCAGTTAATATTTTTGGTGGTTTCTTAGTAACACAACGAATGTTGCAAATGTATAAAAAGAAGAAAAAATAATAATGTCTGCAAATCTTTCAGCAATATTCTATCTAATATCTGGAATTCTATTTATATTGGCTTTGAGAGGACTGTCTTCTCCCGAAACATCAAGAAGAGGTAATTATTTTGGTATTGCAGGTATGGCAATCTCAATTATTGTAACTTTTCTATCTGTCGGAAATTTTGGACCAGGTTTCGTATATGTTTTAATATTTTTAGTTATAGGTGGATCAATCGGTGCATTAATAGCTTTTAAAATACCCATGACAGCAATGCCAGAGCTTGTTGCTGGATTTCATAGTCTTGTAGGACTTGCCGCGGTTTTTGTAGCAATATCTGCATTTTTAAAACCAGAGGCCTTTAACTTGGGGTTTGTTGGAAATATTAAGTTAGCTAGCTTAATTGAGATGTCTTTAGGTGCAGCAATTGGAGCAATTACCTTTTCAGGATCTATTATTGCATTTTTAAAACTTAGAGGACTAATGTCTGGTGCACCAATTACTTTCAAAGGTCAACATTTAATAAATTTAATATTAGGAACTTCAATTTTATTTTTAATTTATTATCTATGTGTATCACAATCTTCAAATATATTTTGGTCTATTGTCGCTATATCTTTTATTGTCGGAGTTTTATTAATAATACCAATAGGAGGAGCTGATATGCCAGTAGTCATTTCTATGTTAAATTCATATTCAGGCTGGGCTGCAGCTGGGATAGGTTTTACGTTGGAAAATACAGCTTTAATTATCACAGGTGCTTTAGTTGGATCATCAGGAGCTATTCTTTCATATATAATGTGCAAAGGTATGAATAGATCTTTTTTTAATGTGATATTAGGAGGTTGGGGTGCAACAGAGCAATCTTCAAATTCACAAAGTAAAGAACAAAAACCGGTTAAAAACGGAAACGCTGATGATGCTGCGTTTTTGATGAAAAATGCATCCTCAGTTATTATAGTTCCAGGATATGGAATGGCAGTAGCACAAGCTCAGCATGCTTTGAGAGAAATGGTAGATGCTTTAAAAAAAAATGGAGTGAAAGTTTCATATGCTATACACCCAGTAGCAGGTAGAATGCCAGGACATATGAATGTTTTGTTAGCTGAAGCTAACGTTCCCTATGATGAAGTTTTTGAATTAGAAGAAATAAATAATGATTTTGCAAATTGTGATGTAGCATATGTTATAGGGGCAAATGATGTTACAAACCCAGTTGCCAAATCAGACCCCCAAAGTCCAATATATGGAATGCCAGTACTAGATGTTGAAAAAAGTAAATCTGTCTTATTTGTAAAAAGGAGTTTATCACCTGGTTATGCTGGCATAGACAATGATCTTTTTTATAGAGATAATACATTAATGTTATTTGCCGATGCAAAAAAAATGACTGAAGAAATTGTAAAGAGCTTATAATTGACGAAAATTTTTTGCGATATAGCTGATATTAAACTAGTTAAAAAGTTTAATAATAAAAAAATTGTAAAAGGTTTTACAACAAATCCAAGTTTAATGAGAAAAGCAGGTGCCAAAGACTATATAAAATATTCAAAAGCAATACTAAAATTAACTAATAAACCAGTCTCTTGTGAGGTTTTTGCTGATGATATAAAAAATATGATATTGCAGGGTAACAAGATTAGTAAATGGGGAAACAATGTCTATGTCAAAGTTCCAGTTACAAACTCCAAAGGAAAATTTATGGGAGAGGTAATCAATAAGCTAAATAAAAATAGAATTAAGTTAAATATTACCGCTGTTTATACATCTAAACAGACTGAACAAATTTTAAAAAAAATTGACATGAAAACAAAAGTTATTATTTCAATTTTTGCTGGTAGAATGGCAGACACTGGTAGAGACCCAATTCCTCAGTTTAGAGATAGTATAAGGATGTCAAAAAAATACAAAAATGTAGAGATACTTTGGGCAAGTACACGCGAACCATATAATTATCTTCAAGCTAAAAGTTTAGGCTGTCAAATAATAACTGTTCCTCCATCAATAATTGAAAAAATTGAAAAGTTTGGAAAAAGTTTTAAAAAACTTACAGTTGAAACGGTGAGAGGGTTTTTAATAGATTCAAAAAAATCTAAATTTACTATGTAGAATTGGTTGCGGGGGACGGATTTGAACCGCCGACCTCAAGGTTATGAGCCTTGCGAGCTACCAGGCTGCTCCACCCCGCGGTAATTAAATTCTATTTTT
>MDTB01195524.1_pt1 | contig 22068 bp, 22 predicted proteins | sample 811161 | NCBI WGS metagenome assembly MDTB01 (sample SAMN05326650, study PRJNA326480) | marine metagenome | isolation source: seawater | place: Mediterranean Sea | collected 2009 | reverse complement strand
TGTATTTTAAAAGTTTTATCTATTTTCGTTTTTTTCAAAATATCAAAACCTAAATCATTTGCCATAGTAATTGATGTTGCTGCTGCTCCACCATTTCCTGCAATAAAAATTGTTTGGTTTTTTTTTCTAGCTTCTTCTAAATATTTTTCTAACCTTTCAACTTTTTTTTTATCAAGTCTTTTTAAAATAGTGCTTAAATATTCTATATATTTTTCAGAGAAACTAATAAAATTTAATGATTTATCTTTAAAAAATTTATTTTTTATCATTTATTTTTTTTTTCCATTCTTTATCATTATTATAAATATTTTTGACCATATTCATTACTTCTAATGCTTGAAAACTATTACCATTTAACACTTTTTTATTTTTCAAGATTATATCAGTAAATTCATCAATTTCTTCTTTCCATGAATTATCTTTATAATATCTAAAGGTTTTTTTATAAAATTTATCATTTTTCTTGTTTAAAATAATTAATTTTTCTTGGCCATAAGATTTAGATCCTGACAAAATGCCAGATAGTATTAAAGTAGCTTTTTCAAAGGTAATTTCAATATTGAATTTGTGTTTCCACTGAGTTGCCGTTGAATGTATTGAAGCAATAACTCCAGATTTATTTTTCATTAATGCAAATGCACTATCTTCTACATTATACTTCCAAAATTTATTTGATATAAATGATTTAAACTTATCAAATCTGCCTGCAAATAACCTAATTAAATCCAGCATATGTATACCTTGATCTAATAAAATACCACCACCCGCTTTTTCTCTTGAGGATCTCCATTCATTTTTTTCAAAAGTAACTATTTTACTTTTTCCATAAACTCCTCTTATGTTCAAAATATTTCCAAAAATTTTATCATCAATTATTTTTTTTGCTTTTCTAATTGAGCCATGATATCTATGATTAAATCCATATTTCAATTTAATCTTTTTATCCAAATTCTCTTGTTTAATAACTGATTTAATATCTGACACATTTCTACCAGGTGGTTTTTCACAAAAAACGTGTATTTTATTTTTCAAACATAGCTTTGTTACTTTGGAGGCTAAATAGTTGGGTAAAGTTACAAATATAATATCAGGCCTCTTTTTAATAAGATCTAAATATTTTTTAAAGTAAACTATCCTTTTATTGAAAAAATTTTTTTTAAATTTTACATCAGAGACATATCTTAATTTTAATTTTTTATTTTGTATAATATGTTGAATTCTTCTTTTTCCAACTACACCATACCCAATCACTCCAACTGATAATAATCTCATATCAAATATTATATCTTTTATAAATTTTATCTTTAATTATATATTTTCTAACTTTTTTTAAATCATCTTCAGTATCTACAGAAAATGAGTCAAAATAATCATATTTAACGACAAATTGTCCACCACCATTATCACAAATTCGATTTGAGTCGCATGCCTCAGATATCTCTAAAGGAGACGGTTTTGTATGATAAAATTTTTTTAAAAAATAATTCCTAAAAGCAAAAATTCCATAAATCCTTCTAACATTCATCTTTTTTGAAAATTTTTTACAATATGGGATTGGAGATCTACTTGTATACATTACCTCATAATTTAAATTATGTGCAATTTTTAAAATATTTTTGTCATAAAACTGTTCTTTATTTTCAATTTTCATTCCTAAAATCGTACACTTTGCTTTTTTATTACTTTTTAAAAATATTAAAGACTTATCGATCATTTTAGGGTCTAACATCGGTTCATCAGCTTGAATACAAATTGTTAAGTCTTTTTTATTCAATTTAAGTTTGTTAGTTAATTTTTTTGATGCCTCATAAACTCTATCAAGTGCACGAGAATGTTTTTTAGAAGTCATAATTACATTGTAATTTTTTTTTTTGAAAAATTAAAAATTTTCTTATCACAAGTAGCAATAGTAAGATAATCTAAATTTTTTGCTAATTTAGCTCTTTCATAAACATGTTCCAACATAGTTAAATTTATAATTTTTTTTAATGGCTTGTTTGGAAATCTAGAAGCTGCTAATCTAGCTGGAATTATTCCTAAAACTTTAAGTTTGTTTTTCATTAAACCTATATAACTTAGAAATTTTTTCATTTTTTATACCCAATTTTTTTGAGTCTTTTGAATTTTTAAAGTACACTTTTTTATTTTTTTCTGCAGAGTTATAAAAACAATGTAATAAACGAAGTGTTTTTATACAATCATCATATGAAATCAAAAATTTTTTTTTCTTAAAAAAATAATCACCAATAGATTTATATAAATATTTATGACCAAATCCGTAATAATCCCTTTTAAAACTCTCTGAAAATTTTGAAATATCACTTGGTTTTGGTGTAAAAGTTTCTAATTTATTTACTGCAATACCTCCTATTTGAGCCATGCCTTTTGATCCCAAAATGGATAAAGAGGCTTCATAATCAATTGGTCTAGCTGCTGTTGTTATTTCTAGTGTTCCTACTGCTCCATTTTTAAAGCCAAACGTTGCCACCACAGTATCCTCAACTTCAATATTTGAACCTAATGTCCTCATTTGACAATTTACATAATTAATTTCACCAAATATATATCTTAGTAAGTCAACATGATGAATTCCCTGATTTGTTAATGCTCCACCATCATGTGAATATGTTCCTCTCCAAGGAGACATATCGTAGTATTTTTGCTGTCTACACCATCTTACTCTAATGTTCACAACTCTAAGATCACCAATTTGTCTCGATATAATTGATTTCTTTACTCTTCTTACAGCTAAATTATATCTATTCTGAAAAACAGGAAAAATTTTTACATTATTTTTGTTTGATAAATCAAATAATCTTTTAGCTTGATTAATTTTTAAAGTTAATGGTTTTTCAATAATTAAATTTTTTTTAAATTTATTTATAACATCTTTACTATGTTCATAGTGCATGCCTGATGGAGTAGCTATAATTACTAAATTTATTTCTTTGTGTTTACTTAACATTTCCCTATAGTTTAGATACCCAGGAACTTTAAATATTTTAGAAAATTTATTTATTTTGAAAATATTTAAATCAGAGATTGCAGTTAACGAGAATTTTTTTTCAGAAATAATACACTTAATATGATGTAAAGAAATACGACCAATTCCTACTATACCAACATTAATTTTTTTTAGATTTTTTTTCATTAAAAATTTTTTTAAATGACTCTATATGGTTGTAGGTGCTATGAATTCTATGGCCAAAATGTGGTTCAATAACATAATAGCCGGAATAATTATTTTCTTTTAGGGCAACTATTTGATCTGCCCAATTTACCTCACCTTCACCTATCATTATATTTTTATGTTTTTTTTCAAATTCAATTGCATCTTTAATATGCAAATGGCCAATCCTGTCTTTAATTAAGTTATAAAAATCTGGAAATGGTTTCATTGAATTGGGCTCAGCAATACAATTACAAGGATCCCAATTTACCTTCAAATTATCACTTGATAAATTTTTTAAAACTTTAAGTAAAATATTTCCATTATTTGCAAAGTGACCTCTATCATTCTCAATAAGTAATATAATATTTTTACTAACACATTTATTTAATAAATTTTCATAGATACTTGTCATTTTAGATGTAATCTCATCTTTATCGAAATAATTTAATCTCTCAAATTCAAAACCAAAAACTATGACTTTATTTGTCTCAAATTCTTCTGCAAAATTAATAATCTTATCAAAATTATCAATTTCTCTGTTAGTTTGATCTGAATTTAATTTACCTTTAAATAATCCTGGTGATAATGAACAAATCGTAGTTTTATTTTTTTTAATAGAATTTTTAATATATTCAACATCTGATTTATCAAAAGAGGGTAATCTTTTATTAAATAATCTTTTAAGTTCATAATAATTGATACCCCAATCTAAACCTACTAAAAATGAAGTTTCTATATCCATGCTTATTGCATCGGTAGGTATTGCTAATTTTAATTCATTATGTTTTTTCATATCAAAATCTATCTATAGCTCTCAAAATATACTGGTAATTTTTTTTTGTTGTAAAGCTTATTCTTGAATAACCTCTTAATGAAGGATGAGATTCATTTTTTCTAATATAAAATTTTTTTGAAATAGAATTTAAAATTTTATCTCTATTTTTTTCAATTTTTATATGTGTAAAATTTCCAAAGCTTTTTATAAATTTTATATTTCTTTTGTTTAATTCTTTAATGAAATATTTTTTTGCTAATAATAGAATGGTGATTGATTTTTTTACTTTTGAATAATTCTTTAATAGCTCTGAAAACAAAAAAGCTCCTACAGAGTTTACCTCATAAAGAGGTCTATAACTTGAAGCTTTTTCAACAAAATTTTTATTTGAAACCAAATATCCAACTCTTAAACCAGATAAACCAAATGATTTTAGACTACGTACCACAACCAAGTTTTTATAATTATTAATTTCATTAATTAGTGTCAACTTAGAGTATGGATAATACGCCTCATCTAATAAAACTGTACAATTATTTTTATTTGCAGTTTTAATGATATTCAACATTTTCTTTTTATTTATTATTGTTCCTGTGGGGCTATTTGGATTAGCCAATAAAAGCAAATTGGGCTTAAATTTTTTAATTTTTTCAATAATTTGGTTATAATTAAGATTAGGTTCGTCAATTTTTTTTTTATAATTCATTACTATATCTTTTGATGAATAAATTTTGCTATATATTTTATACATAGCAAAACTAGGTTCAAATCTTAATACAGTAAAATTTTTTTTTTTATTAAAAGTATCAAATACAAGTTTTATTGCTCCATCGGCACCATTGGTAAGTAAAATATTTTTATAATTAGTTTTTAAATTTTTACTTAAAAGCAAATACAGTTTTCCCAAGTCTGGATAAGCAAATATAAGATTTTTATCTATTTTCTTGATATAAGATAAATTTAATGTACCAATAAAATTATCTGAATTCTCATTTTTATCAATCCAAACTTTGGATTTTTTTCTTATTATTTGTTTTGTCCAATCAGGTCTATTAATTTTCATCTTAATATCTTAGTTATTTTTTTTATATTTTTTTTTTTACTAGTAATGATTAATCCATTAGAATAAACAAGCTTATCTATTATATCAAATTTCTTTCCTTTTAAATCAAATGTATAATTACCAAGTTCATTATTAATTAATAATTGTGGAAAAATATCCCACGCATAAAACTTAACGTTTTTAAAAAATAAAGTTGCTTTATTTAAGGCAATTAGCATGGACTTATAGGCAAATGAACCAGCTTCAATATATCTTCTAATATTACATGATTTCATTATAATTTTACATTCTTTAATAGGAGATTTATTATTATCTACAATAATTTGTAGCTTTAGATTATTTTTTTTGTTGAAATTTTTTCCATTTATTTTTACTCCATCTTTAATTAATGATGAAACATTTTTATTAATTTCTGGTAAATTGATAACTGAATAAACTGGTCTTTTATTTATAACATAACACAATTGAATTCCATAAGTTTTGTATCCATCATACAAACTTCTTGTACCATCAATTGGATCAACTAACCAATACTCAGAATTTGGTATTTTATTAATTTTATCTTCTTCAGACAAAATTTTTTTATTTGGAAAAAATTTTAAAATTTGTTTTTTAATTTTTTTATTAATTTTGATATCTAAGTTTGTTTGAAATTTTTTTTTATCAATAATTACAATTTTTTTTTTATTCTTTAAAATAAATTTTCCAATTTTTGAAATTTCTAATTCAAAATCTTTTCTTCTTTCTTTAATTAATTTAAGCATTAATCAATTTTTTTTTTAAAAATATAATTGTACATTTTTTCAAATTCAGGATTTTCATAATAGTTTTCATTTCTATCTTTTTTCAATAGTTCAAAATTAGATTGTTTCATAATATCTTTTACCTTAACAAATTGTTCCTCAAAGTTTTCATTAATTTCAATAAGAATACTTTTAATTTTTTTATGACTTAAATATTTTTCAGCTCCTGTTAAAATGAGATGCTCTATTCCATCTACATCGATCTTTATATAATCAGGAATATCTAAAATTTTTTTATCTAGTAATTGATTTATATTTGTCCCTAATAGAAAATATTCATTTTCAAAGTTTGCTTCTCTACCTGTAAAGTCGAATTTTTCCTTAAATGTATTTAATGCTCCACCTTCTTGAAAACTAGTCTCATTAAAAATTGAAAATTTATCTGCTTCGTCATTAAGAGGTTGAGAAACTATTTTAATTTTTTTATTTAAATTATTTATAGAAATATTACGACTTAAAACTCTTAGATTGCTTGTGGAGGGCTCAAAAGCAATAACATTTATATTATTGAATTTTAGTGAAGCATAAATAGAATATAATCCGACATTTGCACCTATATCCCAGAAAATGAAATTTCTTTTATTGTCAAAATCATTAATCCATTCAATTGTTTCAGGTTCTTTTTTGAAAAGAGTTTTAACTCTCCATTCTGTAATTTTATTAGGACAAAAGAAAATGGTGTCTTTATTTAAGATTTTTTTTTTTACATAACATTTTTTTTCTAATTGTTCTTTTAGGTATCCAATAAAGCTCAAATTAAATATTCTTGAAAAAAATTTGTTTGCAATATCTATAACAGATACAAATAAATCTAAAATTACCCTAAAAAATTTCATAAAAGATTCTTAAAATCAGTATTTTGTAAAATCCTAATTGATAAGAAGGGTTTAGATAAAATTGTTCCATGACCTCTTGTGTCATAATGAATTTTACCACCATCGGTAATTACATCGCATCTTTCAGTTTTTGTATTACAATATATATCAAAATCATTAACAAACTTTACACCATTATCTTGAGATATTTTTTTCAAATCCTTATTAATTTTTTTTAGTTTTTTCCATTTAATTTTAGAAAAATATTCTTTCTCCATATTGATTAGATCATTTGATTTTGGTAACTGATCATTGAGAATATAATATTTATCAACAATAGTATTTTTTTGAAATAAAGAATTAATTAAAATACGATTTTTATATTCAATTTTAGGATTAAACACTTCATTTTTAATAATTTGAAACTCTGGATTTGCCGAAACTACTATTACTTCCTTTCCCTTTGATTTAAAAAAATTGATAGCTTTAGGTAAGTCTTTTAAATCTTTATTGCTCCACTTTGTCTTAAATATTACTATATCGATATCATCTAAATAACTCATTTTTTTCTGAAAATTATTCTCTTTTTTAAACTCCAAACGTCTAAAACAATTGCTTCGATTTTTATTGGATATAAAATTTTCTAAGCATCTAACTTGAATTAAAGTATAAATTATATTGTATTTCTCTGATAAAAACTCATTTTCTTTTAAAATTTCAAAATATTCACCTCCTATAGAGTTTCCAAGAATAAGTATAGTTTTTTTAGAGTTATCAATTTTTGCAGGAAAAGATAATGGTGGTATTCTCTTTTCATTATAGGTAAGAATAAATTTTAACTTTTCTTTTGAAATATCCAATCTATCAACATATCCATTATTTTTGACAACTGAAAAGCTTAAAAATATTAAGAGAATAGAGCTCAAAATAAATAAAACATAAAAATTTTTAGTTTTAATATTTGCAAATTTTCTAAAATAATTTTCAACAAAATAATATGAAAAAGTGGATATTAAAAAAATTATAATTAAAATTATAATTTTCATGTAATTTGTAAAAAATTCTTGATTTGAGGTTGCAAAGAAAAAAGAGGCAAAAGGAAAATGCCATATATAAAGAGAGTATGATATAGCTCCAATAAAAACTAGAGTTTTTGATTTAAAAAATTGATAAAAGATTGTATTTGAATTTCCCATTAATATGACAAAAGCTGATAGAAACATAGCTATTATAAAAATAAGATTTTTTGTATTTGAAAATTGGTAACTTGTAGAAAAGAAAATAATATAAATTAACGACAAAAATAATAAAAAGTTTATCATTCTATCGCTTAGTATTTCTTTTATTTTTAACCTTAAAAAGTCTTGATTATATCTAATCAATACCCCCAATAGAAATTCCCAATATCTTGATCCTGAAAAATAAAAATTAAAATTTACCTGATTAGCTAAAATAAAAAAATTAATTACAAATGATATAATAAATAATCCAATAAAATATAAATTAAATTTATTTAAAATATATTTTCTAAAAAAAATAAACAAAAAAGAGGTGAAAATGTAAAACTGCCATTCTACAGACAAAGACCAAGTATGAAGTAAAGGTCTTTCTATTCCAAGTATTGCGCCGTAAGCTTGAAGACTGTCCCAAAAATAAAAATTCGATGTTAAAAAAACGTTGAAAAATATATCTTTTGATAATTGTGTAAATCTATCTGGTAAAAGAAGAAAGAATCCTGAGATAAATACTACTAATAATAAAAAATATAAAGCTGGTACTAATCGCCTCAATCTTTTTTCAAAAAACTTTATAAAATCAAATCTATTTTGTTCTTGTATTTCAATTAAAATTAAATTTGCGATTACATAACCTGAGATAATAAAAAAGATATCTACACCAATAAAACCTCCAGAAAAAAGTGGTATATCCTCTATACTAAAATTAAAATGATAAAATATAACTAAAAGAACTGAAACTGCTCTTAAACTTTGAATATCAAATCTAAAAGTCTTTTCATTCATAAGAAGATAACTATACTATAAAATTTAATATGCAAATATATTAAATATTTTCAAATGATAGTTTATTTTCATATAGGATTTCCAAGAACTGGATCTACATTTTTACAAAAAAATATTTTCGAGTGTCATAAAAATATTAATTATCTAGGTCCTAAATATCATGACTCATCTAAAACACCATTTTTTACTGGCAGAATTATGTCTTTAATTAATCAAATAAATTTAGAAGATGAAATTAATGAAAAAAATGCTGATTTAATTTTTAAAAATTTAAATTTAAGTAGTACAAAAATAAATCTAATTTCCTCAGAAAAGTTTTTAACTTTTGAAATTGATTACTTTGAAAATTTAATAAAGATTAAAAAACTGTTAAGTTTAAAAAATAGAAATATAGAATACAAAGTTTTTTTTGTAATTAGAAATCAATTAGATGCTCTAAAATCATACTATTTTCATGCTTTTTCTGAAATTTCTAAAGATTTTAAAGTTCAAAGTTTTCCTGAATTACTTAATATATCAAAGCTTAAAAAAGAAATAAATACCAATGAGATAAATTTTTTAGAAAATTATTTATACGATATATCTTATAAAAAATTATTACAGTATTTTAATAAAAAAAATATTGGTATTTTTTTATATGAAGATCTTTATAATAACAAAAGTAATTTTATTAAAAAAATTTTTAATTTTCTAGATATCGATAATAACTATTTAAGTACAAATAATGATAAAGAAAAAATAAATCAATTAAAATTTTCAAATAACCAAATATATGTTTATGAGAAACATTTTCCAAAACTATATTATTATTATCATAAATTAAATTTAAAAAGATTTATGCCCAGTATCTTAAAAAATTCTTTAAAAAAAAAATTTACAAAAAATATTAATTTGGAAATAAATGAAAACGAAAAAAAAGAATTGAAAAAATTCTATGAAAAATCAAATTATGAGCTTCAAGAGAAAGCAAACATTATTCTTCCAAAAAATTATTTTTAACAAAAATTAATTAATTTAATTTTTTTAAAAAATAAAACCATTCTTGTTTAGCTTTGGCTGATTTAAGTGCACCACTATATCGTAAATAATCTAGTCTTATTTTTTGTACCTTTTTTGATTCCCACCAATCATCAATATTTGAATAATATTTATTAATATGATTTGCCATATCTTTATGGTTATGAAACAAAATATTTGCATATTTTAACTTTTTTAATATAGAAAATGATTTTTTTGATACATTCCAAAAATTATTATTCATTATTACAACACTTGGTACGTTCATATACATAGTTTCCAAGAAAGTAGTTTGTATATCTACATGTATAGTTAATCTTGCTTTTTGAATGTCTTTTTCAAATTTTTTTTCTTTTGAAAATTTGATATTTTGTATTTTATTGCTTAATTTTTCTAATATTCTCCATTCATCAAAGAAAGGGCCAAGTCTCCAATGTATAAATTTTTTTTTATTATCGTCTAAAATTTTATAAAACGAAATCCATTTATCAAAACATTCTAAAACTTCAAAACAAAACAAACCATCGACTAATCTTAAAGGTTTTAATTCTGCATGTGGTAATAAAAAAATAATATTGTCATTATATAAATATTCTTTATTGTCAAATTTTTTTCTAAATATTAAAAAATTTACTGGAAGATTAATCTGGTTTTTACTTAATTTATCTTTATTCCAAGAAATATATTTATAGCTATATCTCGACCAACTATCAAAAAAAAATTCTTTTTCTATATTGCCTCCATGAAGACATGAAACTAACTTTTTTTTTTCATTTGCTACCCATATTTTAAATAGATCATTTTCATGGTGTTTAAAAGCTGTAAGAATTATTTTGCTTTTAATTCTAATTTTTCTAATGTTGTTTAAATTTAATTTAAAATTTTCTATGTATGAAAGTGGTATTGTTTTAATTAAAATTTTTGATAAATAGTTTTCAAAACTCCTAAATTTAACTGATTTCAATGGTAAAATTTTATTTTTTCTGTCTAGTTTGTTTCTATTTATATTTATATCTTTGTTAAACTCTGTATACAATCTTGTTAGAATTAAATGTTTAAAAAATGCCTCAATATAAAACTTTTTTTCAAAATTAGTTTTTGTGAATATATAATTATCTTTAATTAAAAAAAGCTTTTGAAAAAAAAATAATATTTTATCAATTACATTTAGATATTTTCTTGATTTTTTTTTTGTAAAGTAATTGTTATTAATTTTTTTTTTTATATATATTGGGTTCCATTTTTTTTTTTTAAAATCAATTATAGATTTAAAAATTTCAGCATTCCAATCTTGTCTTTGAGATTTTTCTATAAAATTTATAAAATCATCTGAGACTAGATAATCTTTAGGATTTTTGGGAATTGATATAGTTTTTATATACCCAAATTTTTTTTCAAAAACATTAACCGTCTCCCATCTGTCCCATAGGATTGGAATTATATAGTTAAGCCAAGGTCCTAAAATTATGTGCCATTGATTTTCATTGTATTTAATTGAATGATAAGAATTTAGATATTTAACTAAATCTTTCAAAACTGAATAATAAAGTTTTTTTAGATAAATATAATCTTTTTTTTTTTTTTATTATATTTCCAGTGTGAGTGAGGGGTTTTAATTTTAAACTTTTTTAGATCGTTTTGACCCAGTGAATAAATATCTCTTGAAATAGCGTAATTTAAATAATTTTTATCTAATAGCTTTTCTGAAGAAGCTAAAATTAATTTTTTTTTCATTTTTTAAAAGTCTTACCTTTATGCGAATAAATGACTCTTAAACTCTTGGATAAATCTATAGTTGATTGTGGGGTATATAATCTATCACCTTCTTTTAAATCTATTTCTAATTTGATATCTTTTTTATTTATGATCAAACTATAATTTTTTGCTACTACATAAATATTATTTTTGTATATTCTGAAAATTATGCCATACATAAAAGGATGTTTTAAAGATTTTTGTTTGATTAATTTTGCTTTCAAAATTCGTATTTTTTTTTTTCTACAAAAACAGAAAGCACCTTTATAAGGTATAGAAAAAGCATTTATAAAGCTTTTTATATCTCTTCCATCCCAGCTCCAATTTATTGCGCCATGAATTTCCGTATTTAGTCTAGGCAAGTAAAATCCAGTCTCATTTTTATTTTTCTTATAAATGAATTTTTTTTTTGCAAGTAGATTTTTAAAGAAAAAAATTAAGTGACTATAGGCTCTTTCTTCAACAATTTCTCTTAATTTGTATGGTTTAATATAATTTATTTCAACTTTATATTTTTTTTGAAATATAATTCTGCCTTCATCTATTTTGTCACTAATTTCGTGTATCGTGGTGGCTCCGTTATTATACTTATTCATAATTCTATACGAAATATCTCCGCCTCCTTTCCATCTTGGCAGATCTGTATTATGACAATTAAAAATTCTATTCTTATACAAATTAATGATTTTATTTTTGAAAATAAAAGAGCTTCCAAGAGAAAAAATGATAGTTGATTTTTTGTTATTTAATTTTTGTAAATATCTATCAATATCTTTTACTAAAAATATATTATTCTTTTTTAGAAGTTTAATTTCTTTGTTAAATTCCTTTAGTTCTCTTTCTGAATAAATAATTTCAATTATCAATGACTTTGAAAATTTTTCATAAAGCCTTAGAGCTAATTTAGAATAGCCAATTATTATTAATTTTTTTTTTTTTTTCATTGTACAAAAATTATTTATTAATGATCAAGTCTTATTTGAACCCCTTTCTCACTAAGATGGTTTTTAGTTTGAAATACACTTTGATCATGTTGTGAAAAAAAAGTTCCTGATGCTACTCCATCTACATTCATAATATTAAATGCAAAAAGGAAATCATTGAAATTAGCGCAACCCCCAGAAATAATTGTTGGCACTTTTATTAAATCTTTTATTTGATCAAAAAATTCTTTATCAAAGCCTACTTTACATCCATCTCTTTTGACATCTGTAATTATAATTTCTCCTATTGCCAAATTTTGAACTTTATTCATAAATTCTTTAATATTAATCTTTAAATTTTGTTTTTTATTGTAATCATAAATTGCAAACTCATCTCCTAAATTGATTATATCAATAGAAATTACTATGCACTGTGATCCAAAATAAGTTACAGCATTTTTAATAAAATTTTCTTTTTCTGCAGTTAAATTACTTCCATTAATTACCACTCTATCTGCACCTTTTGAGAGTAAAATTCTTATGTCCTCAATTGTCTTAACTCCACCACCAACCGTTATGGGAATAAAAATATTTTCTGCTATGGAACTAATTAAATTAAGTTTCTCTTGATCAATAATATTGTGATCTAAATCGATTAAAATTATTTCATCAGCTTTACTATCATTAAATATTGTTGCTTGACTAAGAGGTGAGCCAATAATTTTATTATCCTTGAATTTCTTTGTAGTAAGAGAAACAATAATATTCTCCTTTTGGATAGCTAATTTTTTTATCAAAATTTTAGGAATTACCCTTTTTGTTAACATCTATATCAATCTAAAAACCATTCTTTAAATTTCTCTTGAGCATAATTTTTATTCATTGAGCCAGAAGTATCATAGTCATCATGATCAGGATTTTTTATTGAGTTATCATTGCTGTTAAAGTCATGAATATTTGGTTTAACGATATGACTTGCAACTATGTCATTAAATTGTTTTTCATTCAAGCCAACGTAATCTAAAAATATACTTAATGTGGCAGGTTTTTTTCCTTCATATAATTTTATAAGTTCAAGTGCTTTTTCTTTTTTTACTCTTTTGTTTCTAAGATCTAATGATACTAAGTGAGTGGTTCTGGAATATCCTCTCTTTATAAATTTGATATAATCTCTTACCCCTTGCATATAACATTCTATTTTCTCATAATCATATTCTGGTGGAACATTTTCAACTATATCTCCTTTCCAATCAATTTCTTTTTTTAACACTTTAACATGATGCTTGATATCCCATTTAATATAATCCCCTAGGCAAATTGATTTGATATCTAAACTATTGAATTCATCTTTTGTTGGATAAGTATAAGGTAATAAATCTCTTCTATCTATATCCCCATTAAACCGCAAAAACATATCATCAGCATTTATACCTAAATTCACAACTCTATTAATGTACCTCTCGTTGATAGATTTTAAATCGTTAATATCATAATAATCCTCATATTCACCTGAGCCCTCACCCCAAATTATTAATGGAATTTTTTTTTCTACTGCAACTCTTATTGGGTATGTATAAATACCAGTGTGACAGTGCCAACAAAAGTCACCTTTATCAATCAATGATTTTAACATCAATTTTTGAGTAACTTTCCAATCTGGTCGATATGATAAAAGATCTAAACCTAAATTTTTACAAAGTTTTTTTACGTTATTTTGTAGAACTTTTCTAAGAAAGCCGTGGTCAAACCTCACTAGTAAAATTTTAAGATTGTAATTTTTTTTCAAATAATATGCAATCCAGGAACTATCTTTTCCTCCACTAAAGGGGACAATGCAATCATAACTATTTTTCTTTTTTTTATAAATACTGATAATTTTATCTAATTGATTTTTTCTGTGATCCCAATCAATTGTCTCATTTTTTTTTTCATTGTTATTACATATATTGCAAACATTATCTTTGAAAGTAATGGTTTCATGAGTTTCTGGTAATAAACATTTTTGACATGATTTCATATAAATAATTAAGTTAATGATACATAGTTTATTCTACTTTTGATTTGAAGTATTTTTTAAATTCTTTTAACTTTAAAAAATCTTTATTATTTTGTGATGTAAAAGAAAAACCTTTTTTAACATTTTTTCCTCTTTGATTAAACGAGTTAATTTTATAATTATTTACTGTTTCATAAAATTGAATTGAAGGAGAGATTAAATAATAATTTTTAAATTCTATAACATTCTGAGACTCATCAGATGAAATCAAAGTTTCATCAATTTTTTCTCCTGGTCTTATGCCTGTAAATAATATCTTATGTTTATCATTTATTGATTTTGCAAGATCAATAATAAAAGAAGATTTCAATTTTGGAACATATAATTCTCCTCCTTGCATATCTTTCATGCAAAATATAACAAACTTTAAAGCTTCTTGTAAGGTAATCCAGAATCTGGTCATGTCTTTATCTGTTATAGGAAAAGGTTTCTTATTTTTTACACATTCTTTAAAAAAAGGTATTACTGAACCTCTTGAATTAATTACATTACCATATCTAACCACTGATAATTTTGTTTTACTATTTCCAACATAATTATTTGCCGAAATAGTAATCTTGTCTGCTGCTAACTTAGAAGCTCCATATAAATTGATTGGGTTACAAGCTTTGTCAGTGGATAATGTTATTATTTTTTTTACCTTATTTTCAATTGCTGCCCTAACAATATTTTCTGTTCCGTTAATATTTGTTTTAATACATTCAAATGGATTATATTCTGCCGCAGGTACGTGTTTTAAAGCTGCAGCATGTATTACATAATCAACATTCTTCATTGCTAAATTTAAACGATCAAAATCTCTTACATCTCCTATAAAAAATCTTAAACAACTATTTTTCTTTTCATTTAATTCTTTGCTTAGATTAAATTGTTTTAACTCATCCCTTGAAAAGCAAATTAATCTTTTTGGTTTAAAATTTGAAAGAATAAATTTAATCATTGAACTACCAAAGGAACCTGTACCACCAGAAATTAAAATTGATTTATTGTTGAAAAGCATCTTATTGGCCCTTTAAAAATTTTAAATTTAACTTTTTCATTTGTATAACAGTATCAAAATTTTCATAGTCTTTAAATTTATGCGCTATTACAATAAATGTTTTTTCGTTATAATAATTGAATAAATTTTTAATTAGTTTTTCCTCAGTCTCATTATCTAGGGCACTAGTTGCCTCATCAAAAACGATTATAGGTTTATCATGATATAAGGCTCTTGCTACTCCTATTCTTTGAGCTTGACCACCTGATATTTGTGAACCTTTCTCACCAATTATTGTTTTTAAATTTTTTGGTAATCCATTTATAAAATTTTCTAAAATTGCAACTTTTATAACTTTATCAAGTTTATCTTGATCAAATTTTTCATTGCTAAAAGTTATGTTATTTAAAATTGTGTCATCAAACAAAAATACATTTTGTGGGACATAACTTACATATGGAAATATATTATTGACCTCTATATTTTCATTTATGTAAATTTTACCATCATCACCTTTTTTAATTCCAGTAATAACATCCGCTAATGTTGATTTCCCTGATCCAGTTTCACCAACAATTAAAATTTTTTGACCTTTTTTAATTTTATAATTAAAATTTTCAATTGTTGGTTGATGTCTATTTTCATAAGTTATACTTAAATTTTCAATTTTTAAATCCTCAAAATTTTGTGGATAATCAATTTTATGGTCCGTAATTTGATAGGACAGATTTGATAGTTCTTCATCAATATTCTCAACAGCTCTTTTGGAAAATTTTATTGAATTAAAAGCTAAAATTAATCTCGATAAACTTGGAATTAATCTAAGTGCTGCAAAAAGAAAAACAGAAATAGATGCAAAAAAATCTTTTGATTGAATAGAACTTTCTGATTTAAAATAGATTAATAAAAAAACAAGCCCAATTATTAAAACTAATTCAAAATAAATTTTTGCAAACCGCTGAATTATAAAATAAATGACAAATATTTTTGAAATACCTTTTGAAAAAAAAAGATAATTATTCAAAAAAAATTTTTCTTTTTTAAATATTTTAATTTCTTTAATACCGCCAAAGGCTTCTTGTAGATTTTTAAATCTACCTTCCTCAAATTTTTGTCTAAATTCCCTTAAAGATGCTATCTTTTTTGTAACCAATAAAAAATAAATAAAAGCAAAAAAAGTAAGTGTTGAAGATACAATTAAAAAACTTTTAGGATCATAAAAAAAAATAATCAAACTTATTCCTAAAATCATAACTATTTCTGTAAAAATAATTGATGCTGATGTTAATGCTCCAGTAAGTAGATCTAAATCTGATTTTATTCTTGTTAACATTTTTGATGTATGTTTTTGAATAAAAAAATTATATTCATTTTCTATAAATTTCTTAAATAATCTATGAGATATATTTTCTCTAGCACCATGAATAAATCTTCCCTCAAAATAATGAAATGCCATTAGATAAAAATTTTTGATTATTAAAAAACCACACATTGTAAAAGCTGATATTAAAAATATTTTATCAACATCGTCTTTTTCATCAAAGAAGATTTTAAAAAAAAAATTATTTCTTATTTGATCAACATTATCTATAAGGGAATACATTAATGGAATAAACATTCCAATACCTCCAACTTCTAGACATAAAGTAATAAAGGTTAAAAAAATTAAAATGAAAAAATTTTTTTTTTGTTTAGAACTGAGAATCTTAAAAACAGGTATTAATTTACTCATCAAATTTTATTTTTATATTCGAATATGTATATATTCTTATATTCTTTTTCTTTTTTAAAATATTTTTTAAAAAAATTTATACTTTTTAAATTATCTTTTTTTACTTTAGCGCGGAAAATAATATCTTTTTTTGTTCGTAATGTGTTCTTTATTCCCTCGAATAACATCATTTTTGTAAAAGAAAGTCCCCTCAAAGTTGGACAGGTATAAATATCAATAAATGCAAATCTTTGGCCAACAAATGAAAATCTAATAAAACCTGACGCAACTTTTCTACTGAGACCTATAAAGAGATGTTCACTTTTTTTTTTTTCAATTTTTGAAATAAATTTTTCATGTTCATCAATATCTATAAATCTTTGAGTTAATCTTGATTTAATTGTGTCAGGTTGGTTGATAAAATTATATAAGATATTTTTATATTTACCATTAAATTTTACAAGTTTAAAATCTTTTTTTTTTTTATAAAAAATATTCTTCACTCTTAAAGTGCTGTCTTTAGATGAAAGATAGTCTAAATTTTTTATATAAAGATCTTCTTTTTGGATTAAAATTTCAAAGGCTTTTTTCCATTTTTTGTAGTCAAAAAACAAATTTTTATGCAAATTTAATTGAAAATTTTTCTTATGAAGAAATTTTGAAATTAACCGTTGATTATTGACTACTGGACAAATTAAAGATGGGATTTTATATAAAAATCTTTCAGCAGATGTTGATCCACCAGCACCAATAAAAAACTTTGTTTTTGAAAAAATTTCATTCAAATTTTTAAATTTTCTAATTATCTTAATATTTTTTTTATTAGTATCTACTTTTTTTAAATTATTATGGAAATTAAAATTGTGACCTAAAATTACACATATGTTATTGACTTTAAATCTAATTAAGTTTTTTAAAGTTTGAGTTGTTAGATTATATTTATCATTTGAACCGAAATAAATTGTGACAAAAGTTTTTTTTTTATTTTTATACTTTTTATTAACTAGTCCATAAATTGGTCCAAGAAGTAAACCTTGATGGTTTAATTTCAAAAAATTTACATTTTTTTCAAAATACCAATTACTATTTAAATAATAATCTGCATTACTACTTCTAATCTTGTCATCAATTGTTAAAAGTTTATTTACAAAAGGTTTAATTTTTTTTTCCCATTTTTGTTTTAAATTGTAGCTATCCATAATCACATAAGTCTGATTTTTTGGGGCTTTTATCTGATTTTTTAAAATTTTAATAAATTCTTTTGCGTCACCATTCTCATTATTTGAATTTATGAAATGAGTTTTATATTTTTTTTTAATTAAAAAATTTCCATTTCCAATTAATTTTTTTGTTACAAAATGAATTTTATATTTATTTAAAACTTTTGCTAATTTTAGACAGCGTGCTAAATGACCAATTCCAATTGTTGATGAAGAATCAACCCTGAAAACTAAATTCATGATATATTATATATACACTCAAAAGCCTCTGCATTTTTTAAACCTACTGAAGCACCTCGAATCATTGATAAATTTTCAATATTCTTTAATGATCTAGGGTGAGGATATTTTCGTAATTCACTTTTATAAAACTTAAGAGACTTAATTTTATTTTTTATATTTTTTTCAATATCAATAAAAAAATTTGGTTTAAAACTATTTGAAAAACTTCCAAAAGCCCACTCGGTGCTAGATGCTATCTCAAAGCAAAGTAATCTTTTCACTGAACTTTCATTTAATGGTCGACAAGCAGTAAGGGTTGATTCAAAAGTAATTCTATGGTCAATATTGAGATCATGTTTATTATGTGTAAAAACTATGATTGGCTTTATTTTTTTTAAATAAGATTCAATAATTTTTACAATTTTAAGTAAATTATAGTTGTCAAAACTATTATCACTTAAATTTTCAAAAAAAATTTTTTTAACACCTAAAGTTCTATTAGCTTTGATGCATTGAGAGTTCAAAATTTTTTTATCTTTTAAAGTATTCTTTTTTAAATTCCTTGAGTCGATTCCTGAACCAAGAATTAATGTATAAATTTTATAACCTAATTTACTATATTTATCTATTGAACCACCACAACCTAGTATCTCATCATCTGGATGTGAAGCTACAACAAGTATGTTTTTTTTATTCATAATTATTCAATAATATTTTGCAGTTAAATATCTATGCATTTTTATCTTTTTTTTCAAAATAAACTTGTTTAAAAAAGAGTTACTAAATGGATCATATCCTGACTTAACAATTAGAGCAAATGTTGTGGATAATCTAGGATTAATTTCAATTATATAAACTTTTTTACCTTTTAATATAAGTTGAACATTAAAACAATTTTTTGTAGTTAAGACTTTTAATATCTTAGTTTTAATATAATTTTCAATAGTTTTATTTTTTTCAACTTTAGCATCAATAGTTACGCCTTTTTTTTGATAAACTCTAACAGGGATAATGATGTTATTTTTTTTATTTGTATGTACAAAAACTGTATACTCGTTTCCTTTTATAAAATTTTGAATTAATAAATCTTTTTTATCCAATTTATAAAATGCAATAAATTTGTTTATATCTTTCTCTTTATTAATTTTTTTAACATATCGTGAACCTCTTCCATAAATCGGTTTTATTAAATAAGTTTTGTCTTTATTGTATTTTACTAATTTATCTAACCTAAATGTATCCAGGTTTTCTAAATGATTTTTTTTTAAAAATTCAAAAAATGCAAGTTTATTCAGTGTTAGTTTACAAAATGATACTGAAGGTAAAAAAATTTTTTTTTCATTAAATTTTGAATTGATTATATTTAAAATTTCTTCATCCACGTTTGGTATTATTAAATCAAAATTATATTTTTTAATGATTGATTTTAGAGAAATTATAAATTTTTTACTAGTTCCTTTTTCAATTTTTAATTTTCTTGAATTTGGTATTTTATGAAAAATCTTTTTAGGATTTACGTCTGCAAAATAAATATCATATTTATTGCTCATCTCTCTCCATATTGTTTCAGTAAACACTCCACCACCACCCGTAAAAAGCAATTTCTTATTTATCATTTGATCTCAACAGAAGTTTTATTCCCTGCTCTAATTTAAATGTTTTATTAGTAATTTTTTTTAATCGACTCAAGTTCAGTCTGGTTGTTCTTGATTTATTTTTCATTATTATCTTTTTTTTTTTTGGAAGCTCATTATTTAAAAATTTAATAATTTTATCAATAGAGACACTATCTTTATATCCAATATTAATTACATTTATATAATTAATTTTCATTTTAAGAATTTTAATAAAATAAAATTTGAAATGTTTTATATGGATACATTGCCATTGCTTATCTAAATCAAAAAAACTTATCTTATAATCCTTATTTTTAAATCTTTTCATCAAATGAAAAATGACGCCATCTTTTCTGGTATTAGAAAATAGTCCTGGCATTCTTATGCATAGATCTTTTTTAAATTTTCTTGATATCAATATATCTTCACACTTTTTTTTAACTAAAGAATATTTTGTATCTAAGATATATTTATTGATTTTCTCACTTAAATAATTCTGCTTTAATCCACTATAAACTGATACTGATGATATATATATTATTGGACATTTAAAAAACTCAATTAAATTTTTCATCATTAAAATATTTACATTTAAATTTGGTTTAAATTTATCATCAATTGCGCTATGAATGATTAAACTTGGATTAATAAATTTAGATAATTTCTTAACTGATTTTGTATTTTCCAAAGAAAATCTTTTACTTTTATTGTATTTAGATAATTTTTTAAAATTAATTTTGTTATATTTTAAAATTGAACAAACAGCTTTTCCAATATTTCCTGAAGCTCCTGTAACCAAGACATTGCTTAAATCATATCTTTTGTTATCCATTTATCCTTTGAGATACTTTTTTTTATTTTTTTTCCTAAGATTTTTTTTATTTCTTTAGGTTTCAGTCCGAAACCGGGCCTTTTAAAGATAATATCTTTAATCTTTATTATTTCACCTTTTTTTATATTTCTTTTAACATGGATACTTCTTCTTCCCTTTTTGTACATTTCCAATTCTAGTTTATTGGGCCCATTTTTAATACCATCTCCCATCATTTTTTCATAAAGTCTGATTTTACTAACCATATTTTTGAACTCAATTGGCTCGGATGCAAATTGATGATCGGGGCCTTTTAGCTTTTTGGACAAAGTAAAATGTTTTTCTAAAACCTTCGATCCTAGGCAGACAGAAATTAATGCAGCATCATTATCTATAGTGTGATCCGAATATCCTGTAATTAATTTAAATTTTTTTTTCATTTCTTGGATGCTATTTAAATTAGCAATTCTTTTTGGTGCTGGATAAAGTGATGTACATTGTAAAAGAATAATTTTTTTATTATTTTGTTTTTTGCATACATTAATAGCATCTTTAATATCGATCTCATCACACATCCCTGTTGATAAAATTATAGGCTTTTGGGTTTTTGCAATATTTTTTATTAAATCTAAATCTGTAATATCAAAAGATGCCACTTTATAAATTTTAGTATTCAAATTTTTTAAAATTTCTATAGCTTCTAAATCACAAGGAGAAGCAAAAAAAATAATTTTTTTTTTATCACAATATGCTTTCAATTTCTTAACCCAGCGCCTATCAATTTCTAAATTCTTAATAAGATTATAAGTATTTTTTTTTTTTTAAATATTTAAAGCCAGGTGTATACTTAGAATAATGGTTTTTTGCAGAAAAAATCTGAAATTTAACAGCATCTGCTCCAGCCAAAATGGCTTCATCTATAAGTTTAATAGCTCTAGAAAATGAATTATCATGATTTGAACCAATCTCAGCAATTATAAAACAAGGCTGATCGACTCCTATTGTATGTCTTTTATCAATTTTAATATTCTTAATCATCGAATTTTTGTTAAAATTATATCTGGGCTAAAATGTTTTTTTAATTTCATTATTTGATATTTATTTTTATT
>MDTB01167771.1_pt1 | contig 22075 bp, 22 predicted proteins | sample 811161 | NCBI WGS metagenome assembly MDTB01 (sample SAMN05326650, study PRJNA326480) | marine metagenome | isolation source: seawater | place: Mediterranean Sea | collected 2009 | reverse complement strand
TCCAACAAAAACAAGGCACTGAAAATTATTCATTGTTGGCTTTTCTTTTTTTTGCCAACCTGCCATCCATATTGCATATTTTTCTAATTTACCCAAACTCTCTTTGGGTTTTGTTAAGCTATTTTGACGATTTTTAGCTAAATTAGCATAATGCTTATCAAATTGTTTGAATTGAACCTCACCATTAAGAAATTTTCTAATGATATTTTTATCAATCATATTGAGAGTGTAATGATTATAATTTGTTTTACAATCACTAACCCTATGATTTCCAAGCTACTATGGGATTCCATTTTAAAGATCTATTGGACCTAAAGGAACAATTCGATAAGGATTAATTGATTTCCTACTTTAGAAATAGTGACGCTTTATATGATCAATATTAAATGTATTTTTTATTTCAGGAACTTTTAATAAATCTTTCATATATCTATATAAATTCTTGTAATCAATTATCCTTTTGATATTACACTTAAAATGTGTAACATAAACTCAATCAAACCTATGCAATTTATATTATAAAAATGGTTAGTTTAAAAAGAGATAGTAAGGGAAATTTTAAAAAATCAACAGGAATTAGATCTAGAAAAAGTTCAATTTATAAACCTGGACAAAAAGATGTATTTAAAATTAGTCGTTCTAAATTTTCTAATTTTATGGATTGTAAACGATGTTTTTATCTCGATAGAGTTAAAGGTTTACAAGAGCCTGGAATGCCTGGTTGGGCTTTAAATACAACTGTAGATGACTTGTTAAAAAAAGAATTTGATTATTATAGAAAAAAAAAAGAACCTCATCCCATTTTTTATGAATATAACTTAAATTACATTCCTTTTGATCATGAAAATATTGATACTTGGAGAAATAGTTTAACTGGGGGTATTTCTTATTTAGATGCAGATACAAATATTATTCTTCAAGGAGGAATTGATGATGTTTGGTTTAATTTAGATACTCAAGAAATAGTTGTATGTGATTATAAAGCTCAATCAACTTCATATGAAGTTGAGAGAGAATATTATTTAAATGGAGTTTATCACCAAGGTTATAAAATGCAGATGGATATTTATGTTTATATTTTAAAACAAATGAATTTTAAAGTTTCTAATATAAGTTACTTTATGGTTTGTAATGCAATTAAAAGTGCTGAGAGATTTGATGCAAAAATGAACTTTGATATAAAGTTAATTGATTATGAGGTTAATACAGATTGGATTAAAGAAAAAATACTAGACATGAAGAGAATTATGGATTCTAACGAAATCCCTGAAAGAACAGCTCATTGTGAAAACTGTGCATATTTAGCACAAGGTTCTAAATTAAGTAGCTGAAAGTAGATTTAATTTTATATCAATTTGAAAAGTTTATTTGTATGATATTAATAATAATTATGTTTTTTAATAATATAATATGATCAATTTATTTAGATATCCTGTTTTGTTTTCCATTAGTTTTTTAGCATCTACTTGTGTAAGTTTACCCAAATGCAATGGTGATTATAAGTCTCATTGTAATGGAGTTATCCTGCATAAAAATGGAGAAAAGTATGTTGGAGAGATTAAAGATTATAAATATAACGGCAATGGGAAATACCTTTTTATAAATGGAAACATCTATACAGGAGAATTTAAGAATGGAGTTCAAAAAGGAAAAGGAGTTTTCGAGTTTTCAAATGGAGACAAATACGATGGAGAATTTGATAACGGTCTATTCCATGGCTATGGTATTGCAACCTTTTCTGATGGGACTAAATACTCAGGTGAATATAAATACGACCTACCTCATGGAGAAGGTATCCTAGAATTTTCTATAGGTGATGTATATGATGGCGAATTTAAAGATGGTTTGAAACATGGAAAAGGTACTTTAACTTTTGTTAATGGTGATAAATACGTCGGAGAATTTATTAATGATATGTATAATGGAAGGGGTACCCTTACATTGGCAAACGGAGAAAAAAAAAGGGGGATTTTCAAAGATAATTTATTTATCAAAAATTAGTAATAATATTATTGTGAATATATTAAGAATACAAATCCAAAAAAATGGGTTTGGATTATTTTATTTAGAGTCGAGTAAATTTTATTTATTTAAAACTAGTTAATGATAAACTTATGTTTTGTTTTATTTGCAAATGCAACAAGCGAAAGCATTACTGGTACTTCTACTAATACTCCCACTACAGTTGCAAGTGCTGCTCCTGAATTTAATCCAAATAAACTTATGGCAACTGCTACAGCCAATTCAAAAAAGTTAGATGTACCTATAAGTGCAGCAGGTGCAGCAGTGGAAAATGAAATTCGCCATATATACGCCCAGCCATAGGCTAAAAAGAATATACCATAGCTTTGAATAATTAATGGTACAGCAATTAGACTGATAATTAATGGTTTTTCGATGATAGTTTGAGCCTGAAAGCCAAATAAGAGCGCGACAGTAGCTAAAAGTCCTATTATTGAAAATGGTTTTACTTTAATTGTAAATTGTTTTATTAGATTCTTGTTTTTAGATATATCAAGCTTTTTACGTGTAATATAACCAGCTAAAAGAGGTATAACAACATACAGAAAAACAGAAAAAAGCAGAGTTTTCCATGGAACAACAATATCACTGACACCCAATAAGAAAGCTGCTAAGGGTGCGAAAGCAAAAATCATAATAATATCGTTAATAGAAACTTGTAATAATGTATAATTTGCATCTCCATTAACTAACTGGCTCCAGACGAATACCATTGCTGTACATGGTGCTAGACCAAGTAGTATCATTCCAGCAATATATTCTTTAGCATTTTCCTGCGAAATTAATCCAAAAAAAATATGCTCAAAAAAAAAAATTGCAAGTGCCAACATGGTAAAAGGTTTGATTAGCCAGTTAACTATTAGCGTAATAATAAACCCCTTAGGCTTCTGAACTATAACTTTAATAGTACTAAAGTTAAAGTCTACATTAACCATCATCGGGTAAATCATAAACCAAATAAATATAGCAACAATGAAATTTACATTTCCATATTCAAGGCTAGCAATAATTTGAAAAATATTTGGTGCAACTAGACCAATGACAATACCAGCAGTGATGCATAGTATAACCCAAATGGTAAGATAGCGTTCAAAGAAACCAAGATGTGAATATTTGGTCATAAAAAAATTTACGCAAGAATTATTTTTAACATAGTCAATTAATATAGATAACAAAAGAAGTATGAGATAAATAATAGTTTAATAAACTATGCAAAACCATTGATTAGTTTAATTTCATTATAGAATGATTGGTGATCAAGTCGCATTAAAATTGAAGAACTTCCATCTAATGCAGAGTTGGGAGTGCGATGAAGTATTCCATTTTCACCACCTCGAAAAATAGCTATATCCCATTTATTAATGTATCTGATAGCTGATTTATCTTTAATAATTTGTTCATTAGATTTTCCTTCAATGAATGCATTCCGATTAGCAGCTTCATTTGGTAATAATTCTGTTCCCTGCCCTGCGTATGTTACTAACAGTCTGTAAGGAACCATATCAACATGATATCGTTTACAACCTCTTTCAGATCCAAGCCAAAAACTAATACTATCTTCTTCTTGTATTTCACAAAATATCTCACATGTAATTTTCATATCATCTAACCAGTTATCATAAAATAAATCACATTGAATATTTTTCGGAATCGCAAGATTAAGAAGCTTTTTAATATCATCCTTTGCACTATTTTTAAATACATTACCTGCCAAAGAAAAAGGAAATTCATGCAATTTTTGAAAAAATAAGCTAGCTCCCCTAGGAACCGTACGTTCTAAGATTCCAATTTGATCGTTTCTATTTTTAAAATTTTTAAAAGAAACTATATTTTTATAATTAGAAATCATTTATTAATTAAGTACCTCTGAGAGAAATAGAGAACTATTCAGGATGTAGAGGATACTTGATAGAATAATATTAAATTTTATTTTTTTTTTTGTTAAATCAGATTCTTCTTCAGCGCAACAGTTAACATTATCAAATTTTCTTATTTTTTTACTATAAATTTCCATTGCAATAATAATTAAAAATAGTGTAGTCGTTATTACAAAAAGATAAATCTCAACAACTCCAAATAACTCGAAATCAAAAGCAAGTGATTCAAAAAAAACAATATTTGTTAATATAGTAGTCAGACCAAAAATAATAGGTATGCCACAACAAAATAAATGAGTAAATCCACTGATAACTAAGGCGTATGAAGAATAATACTTAAACATAAATTTAGTAAAAAAGTTTTAAATTAAACATAAAACTTCTACCAGGTAATTGAACTTGAGCTTTTTTTGATTCTAAATGATTTCTTCCAACTACATCTAATAAGTTAGAGGCTAAAAACATCATATGTCCAGAAACACCAGAAAAAGAAAAATCTCTTGTTAAATCAAAGTCTAGTCTAGAATGTCCACCTGTTCTAGTTTGAAAAGGACCAATAAAGTCTTTATCAAAATAATGAAAATAATTTAAGCCAGCATCCCATTCTTCATTTATAAGTTGTAGACCTAAATTCATTTTACTTTGAGGTATTCTCGATAAAGCCTTATCATTTGATGTCCTATATCCTTTTAAAAAGTCAACCATGAAACTTGAAATAAAATCAAAATCACTAAATTTTACTAAACCGTATTGGCCATTTACTTCTAAACCAGTAAATAAAGCATTATATTGTTCATGAACAACGTTATTAAAGTCCTCACCTTCAACATCCACAGTGTTACCATCTCTATCTGCAGCAATGAAATCGTTTATGTAGTTATAGTAAGTTTCAATTTTTAATTTGTTAAGATCATCGTTATAATTATATCCAACTGAAACATTATATGAATTTTCTGTATTCAAATTAGAATTACCGTTTTCAAAATTTTCAAGAGCATGGTGAGGTCCATTGGCAAAGAGTTCCACTGCATTTGGTGCTCTTTGAGTAAAATCAAATCCAAAGAAAGCTGTATTATTAGGAAATAGTTCTCTTTTGACAGTAGAAGAAAAAGCACCAGGAAAGAAACCTTTTTCATTAGCTGTATTTTTTAAATTGACTGACTCAATTCGACCTCCAAGATCTAGGTCAAATAAATTAAAACTAAAATTTTCTAAGATAAACAATGCGTAAGTATTGCTTCTAGTTCGTTCAAGGTGACCCTCCTCAGCCCCAAGAGCTCCTTGATCATTATTTTGAAAATGAAAACCAATTAAACCATCATTATTACTACTAATTAAAGGTTTATGATTAAAAGAAGTTTTCAATTCATATGCATCATTAAAGAATGTTATATTATGATTTTTTCCAGCAGTGGTTCTTTCTGCATGATTATACTCTGAAGCTGTGCCTTCAAGATTAAACTTGTTAAATATAATGTTTTCAAAGGAAACTGAAGACTTAAAACTGATAGTATTTCTTGTAGGATTTAATGAAGTCATATTTTCTTCACCTTCTGGCCCAGGATGTGAATAAATAGCTTCAAGTTTATCAACAGCAACCCCTATGTAATTATCACCGTCGTTGTAGGTTATTCCCACACCGCCTGAGGTCATAAATTTAGATGAGTTAGTTTGTTTAGATGACGTATTGGCAAGTTCGTAAGCTCCTGAACTTAAAAAACTACCTGAACCTCTTACTGTGAAATTATCAATTGATTTTCCGAATTTTAAGGCTGTTTTAAGCTCTCCACCTGAAGTTCTATAACCAAAATTAGCTTCTATATCTTGATCCCTTATAGGTTCATCAGTGGGGATAAGTGGGTTTATAATATTTACAACACCAGCAAATCCATTATTTCCATATAAAAGTGTGCCTGATCCTTTAATAATTTCTATTTTATCTATTAACATTGGATCATATCCAACTATATGATCTTCACCAAATTCAGAAACATCACTCAATGAACTACTGTTTTGCAAGATTTTGACTCTTGAGTTAGCCATACCTCTTATAATAGGACGAGAGGCATTTCCTAATCCTTGGGATGAAAGACCGGGTAAATCTTTTAACATATCGCCAATAGAATATTGCTTTTTTACTTCGATATCATGAGCTTCAATCAATATATTCCCTCTATCACTTTCATAATCTTTGGAAGGTTTAATTTTAGATGTAATAAATACATCTGGGGCAATAAATATTGATTCGATTTTTTCAGCATTAGAATTACTTGCAATTAGTATGATTCCAAAAATTGTGAGAATTTTTTTGAACATAGGCTCCATAAATTTAAAGTGTTATAATATAACGTTTCAATTTATCTATAAAACAATAACAATTTTTTTGCAACTTAAAAATTTATTCTAAACAATAATTATTTTATATTTTAATAACCTCTTATCCAAATCAAATACTCTTTGTTTAAATTATTTGTTAAGTTATAATTATTGTTGTGAATTTTAAATTTAGATCCTTATATGCCTTATTATTTTTACTAAGTTTCGTGATAAATCATAAATTATTTTCAAAAGGTGATTTAACACGACAAAAACCAATTGAGGTTGAGGTTTTTTTTAAAGGAAAAATCGGAGAATTTCATTTTTATGACCCATCAGTTTTGAAATTTGAAACTGGTAAATTGTATAAACTAAAATTAATAAATGTTAGTGACAGTAAACATTATTTTTCATCCGTTGGCTTTTCTAATTCTATATTTACTAGAAAGATTCAGGTTATAAAGAATAATAATAAAATTGCCGAAATTAAAGGTAAAATTAATGAGGTTGAGATTTTTCCAGAAAATACATTAGAATGGTGGTTTATACCAATTAAAACTGGAGAATTTAGTGATTTATATTGTGATATTAAAGATCAGAAAGCAGGTAAAGTTCATTCAGAAATGGGTATGAAAGGGCAAATTATAATAGAATAATTTTACCCCTGCCCTTTAAAATTATTATTTTTAAAGTACATACCTAAAATATTTCTATAATAAAAGTTTCTACATTACTTACCTTTATCATATATTCATGTCATTAATATAAATAGTTCACAATAGAAATTTGATAAATAACATATTTTAATTATATTAAAATCAGAATGTTGCGTAAAAAGGATTTGTTATGACCAAAATATTAATTCTTGGTGGAGGATTTGGTGGATTATTTTGCGCTAGAAGATTACAAAAAATTAAATTAAATTCATTTGATATTGAATTAATTAGCGATAATAACTACTTTGTTTTTCAACCTCTTTTACCTGAAGTTGCCTCAGGAACAATTTCTTCCTCAGATGCTGTCACTCCAATGAGGCAGATGTTAGATAAAATAACATATAGAAATGCTGAAGTTAATTTCATTGACTTAAAGAATAAAAAAGTCGGAATTATTCAAGGTTTTCGAAAGCGAGAACATTTTATTTCTTATGATCATCTTATAATAGCTCTAGGTCAAAAAAGTAATTTAGATATTATTCCTGGTTTAAAGAATAATTGTATGACTATGAAGGATTTAAAAGATGCCTATAATATAAGAAATCATATTATTAAATGTCTTGAATTAGCAGATGTTACTCAAGATTATGAGCTTAAAAAAAGATTATTAAATTTTGTTGTTGTTGGTGGTGGTTTTTCAGGAGTAGAAACGTCAGGCGAATTAAAGGAAATGATAGATAAACTTCTTAAATATTATAAAAATATTAAAAAGTCTGAAATTAACTTTCATATAGTAGAATTATCTGATCAACTTATTCCAGAGTTTGATCAAAAAATGGGTATATATATTAACAATTATTTACAAAAACAGGGAATTACTGTTCATTTAAATACAAGTCTTGAGGAGGTTTCATCTCTTAGAGTTTATTTTTCAAACAAAAAATCTATCCTAACAAATACTGTTATTTCAACTATTGGTTCAACAGTTTCAGATTTAATAAAAAATAGCAATCTTCCATTAAAAAATGGCAAAATAGAAACAAACAATTGTATGGAAGTTAAAAATAATAATAATGTATGGGCTTTAGGAGATTGTGCTTTGGTTCCCTATGATTCAAGTGATGAAACTAAAAAATCCCCACCTACAGCTCAATTTGCTGTAAAACAGGCAAAAATATTATCAAAAAATATAGTACTCAAAACTTTAAATAGAAAACTTAAAAATTTTAATTATAAATCTAAAGGTGCCCTAGCATCTCTTGGCTCAAAGACAGGAATAGGAAAAATTTACTTTCTCACTATTAAAGGATTAATTGCATGGGTTATTTGGAGAGGCTTTTATCTTTCTTTCTTACCATCAATCCCAACCAAAATTAGAGTTTTAATCTGTTGGTTATTAGAGTTTTTCATGCCAAGAAATGCCGTCTTGACAGATTCCATTAACAATGAATCATTTGAATTTCAAAATTATAAAAAAAATGATGTAGTTTTTACTGAGGGTATGATTGCCGACGGTTTTTATATTGTTCAAAGTGGAGAGTTTGAAAATACTTATGAAAGAACTGTTAACGGAAAAAGTTTTAAAAAATTATATAAAAGAGGTGATCATTTTGGTTCCAGAGTAATTCTAGAAGGAGGAAGACGAACAGGAACAATAAAAGCAACAAAAGATTCAGCAGTTTTAAAAATTGATAAAGATAGTTTTAAGTTAATGGCTTCTAACCTTCCTGCTTTAAAAAAATATTTTAATGATTATCTACCAAAAAATTTCAAAAATCTTAAATTAGTAAGTTAGTAAAATATCTTTAATATAATCTACTCTTTGTTCATTCACTTCCAAAAGACAGTTATTTAGAATATTTTACCAATTAATATAATTTTGGCCTTAGGGTCTTTTAAGTTGTAAAAAAAACAAACTTTATTGTGTTCAAGTTTTTTTTCATCTGAATTGATTTTTTCTATTGTATAAATATCTCTCATTATATTCCAACCATGTTTAATATAAAAACTTTTATGATTATCATCGCTTAATAAATATCCAGAAACCCTATCTTTCTTAATTATTTCTTGTGACTTTTTAAGAATCATTGTTCCAAATCCTTTTTTTTGAAATTCTTTATCAACACATACTTCTGAGACAATATAAGAATTATTAATAGTTTGATTTAAAATAATTTTTCTAAGTTTTAGTCTTAAAAAGCCTATTTTCTTATTATTCTTTTCTAAAAAAACTAATTTGTCATTTTCATTAGACATCATAAACCATATACCAAGTTGTTTTTTTATCCCTAATGACCAGTGTTGATCTTTAAGGTTGCAGATTTCTAGAACTTCTTCTGAGACTAATTTATTTGCTGGCTTTACTATCAACTTTTCTGACATTATTTGTGGATATAATATTAATGATTAAAAAAACATGTAATTTAAAAATATTACAAAATTTTAAGAAGTTAAAACTTCTTTTATATTTTATTTATTAAATAATTATTATTCTCCAAAATCGCCCTTAATCATTTTCCATAATTTTTTGTAATAACTATTATTAAAATTCCTCAAATTTTTAAATTTTACATGTTGATTTGGATTTAGTGTGTTTATTTCAATTCCCCACATTGATTTGTAGTCGTGAGGCAGTGTTCCATATCGAAGATCTGCTACAATATTTTTATAATCTGGATGAATATATATAAAATCTTGAGAAAAATATGAAAAACGTCGTATGTCTTCCCTCTGGGTTGAATAGCTTCCTAATTCTGGAAATACAGTTTCCTTATCAATTACTTCAAGTTGCAAACCTTCTTTAATTTTTGGCTCTGAGAATAAAGGCATATAAACTGCATTGATAAAGTATAAATTATTTGATTGATAAACAGTTCTCCATAAAAGGTTATTTCCAATTGTGGGGTTTAAAATAATTCTTTCTATCTTATGACCGTTTTTTAAAGCAATCGCTTCAACATATGATTTTACTTTCTCTAACTTAAGTAAATTGAATATTAAATATACTACTGAAAATGCAAAGCCAAGTCTTATTGAATAATTTGATTTAAATGAAAAACAAAGAATTGTAAAAATTAATAAAATAGATGTAAATAAAGGGTCAATAATAGATATTATATTCCAACTTATCCGTACATCTGAGAATGGCCATAAAAGGTTAGTTCCATAACTGGTACAACTATCAAGTATACCATGTGTTGAAAAACCTAATGTGGTAAAAATATATATTTCTTTAAATAAATTATTATTCTTCAAAAAAAAATATAAAAATAACGAAACTATTAACCCACCAAATGGTATAAATATTAAAGAATGGGTAAAGTGCCTGTGATACTGTAAAAATAAAAGTTTATCTTCTGATGAGTTAATCAATATATCTAAATCTGGAGCTATTCCTCCAATAGCACCACATAGTAACGCTACTTTTACTTTATTTTTTTTTGAAAAAGAGCTGGCTAAACTAGCTCCTAATAATCCTTGGGTACATGGGTCCATGGTAAAAGTTTCTAATTATGAAGATTTGAAGGACATTGAGTATCAAATTTATCAAACAAGAATGCTTTTTGACCATCTACAGTGTTGTATACACATACTTTTTTTTCTTTATAATTAAAAGACTCGCTTAGACCCATTCCCATTGGACCAGAAAAAGTAATTTTGTTTTTAACAAATTTAGATTCAAACTTGAAATTTTCTTGGAACTTATAATCTAGAGTTTGAGAAAGTAATACAGAAAGATTTGAGAATAATAAAATAATAATTAGAATGAGTTTTAACAAAACTAGAATGAATTAAAAAAATCTTGATTTTTTAAGAAGAAGTAAACCCGCGTCACACAGTGTGGCGCGGGATTACATATACGACTACTTAGCAGTAGCAGTAATTTTATAGATTTCACCTTCATCTACAGCTGCGTAAAGAGCTCCATCAGGACCTAATCTAAGTCCTCTAAATCTCTTTGTTAGGCCAGTAGGCATGTGAATTACGCTTTTGATAGACTTTCCATCTTTTGCAATGTCTACAACATCAATTCTCATACCAGAAGGAGTTCCACCGAAACCAATTCCCATGATTCCTACAGCCATACGACCTTCCCAATAACCCCAGTTACTTCCTTTTAAGAAAGCAGCTGAACCTGTACCTTGAGATAGGCCATTGTTATTCCATGCAGGAGGCATAAGATCATTAAAACGCTCGTCACTCATAGGCATGAACTGAGCACGTTTAGCTGGAAGCATGCCTTCTTTTTGATTTGGCATATATCCACAGTACTTGTCTGGACAATCACCACGACCACCAACATTAGGTCGAGGATCCCAACCTCCATTACCACCATTTACTAAAGCAGTAATTTCATCGTTTTGCCATGGACCATGTTCAGCAGTAAAAGCTCTTCCATCACTTGGACGAAAGTCAATACCTTGAACATTTCTATGACCATAAGTATACATACGCTTGTCAAAGCCTCTTGGAGGTTTATTTCCAGGATGTGCTTTACCGTCAGTGTCAATTCTTAACACATTACCACCAAGTAATTTTGGAGATTGTGGAACAACACCTCTGTGACGATCACCAGTTGTAGCCCATAGGTATCCATCAGGACCAAAACGTAATCTATTTCCGTTGTGAGCACCAGGTCCACCAAATGGGTGGTTAGATTCAAACGGCTTATATTGAATATCTTTTACAATATCAACTCTGTTAGAAACACTTTTCATGTCTTTACTAACTTCCATTCTCATAACGATGTTACCATTACATGTTTCAAAGTTAGTCTTACAACCACTTCCATGATATTTATCAGAAGTTGAAGCAACATAAATTCTTCTATTCTTGCTGAAGTTTGGATCTAATGCTACGCCCATCATACCAGCTTGTCCTGAACAGAAAAGGTCACCATTAGTACTTGCGTAACCTTTAGAACCTTTCATGCCAACTAAAGCATTAACGGATCCAGAGCTAGTCTTTACAGATAAACCTTTGCATTTTTCAGTGTAAAACATATCTCCACCACCAGTAAAAGCCATATCCCATGGGTTTTCAAGACCATTCATTATAGACATAGCACTAATGTTTGGAGTGTTCATTGTATCAGCGTGACTTGGTGTAGCTAAAAAGGATGCAGTAGCAACAGCAACGGCTGATAAAAGTTTAGATTTATTAATCATTAATTAATCTCCCTTTATTATTAATGTTAAACGTTATTATTTTTGCGCATTTAAATACGCAGCTAAATTTGCAATTTCAGTATCTGATAGAGGCATGGCCATCATAATCATTAGATCAGAATTAGGACCAACTCTAGTTCCAGCTCTATAAGTCTTGAGTTTTTGAACAAGATAGGAAACTTCTTTACCTTTTAGTTTAGGATAACTTGCTAAACCCATTCCACCAGGACCGTGACAATTACCACAGTTCTCAGCGTAACGAGCTTCGCCAGCTTTTATATCACCTGCATTGACGTTGCTAAATACAAACGCAAACAAGACTGCAAATAATAATAACTTCATAAGCTCCCTCCATGACGAACAACCGAAGATTATTTAGCTGAATTAAGAACCTTAATCAGCGATAAATACAAACATCTCCATTATATTAGAGTTTAATTGCATTGTTTCAATAACTTTTTTTCATTACAAAATAAAACTTCATTTTAAAAATTTTTAAAAAATTAATTAATTTCTTCTTTTTTGAGAATTAATTACTAATTTAAGCTTATGACTTACATTCAACTTAAAGATTTATTCGAAGAACAAAGCATCCTTAACAATATAAATGGAATTTTAAGTTGGGATATGGCGACTTATATGCCCAAAAAATCAAGATCACAAAGAATAAAGCAAATAAAAAAAATATATGATTATAAAAAGAGAATTTTTGATCAAATAAAGAAAAATGACCTAATTAAAAAAGCAGAAAATTCTAACCTCAATGGATCTGATAAACTTAATCTTAAATTAATGAAAGATAGATTTGAATATTTTGATTCTATTCCTTATGAAAAAATAAAAAAAAAAGCAGCTTTAGCAATTGAGTGTGAGGGAGTTTGGAGAGAAGCAAAAGAAAAATCTAATTTTAAGCTAGTTCAAAAAAATCTTTTAGATCTCGTAAATCAAATCAAAGAAGAATCCGAAATTTTATCTCAAAAAAAAAATAAAAAAAAATATGATTGTTTACTCTCAAATTATGACAGATCATTGGATACTAAACAATTATTTAAGATATTTAAAAGAATAGAAAAATTTATAAGCAATAAACTTCCATTAATTGAAAAAAAACAGAAAACATTTTCATACTTAGAATTAAAAGAAAACTTATCAGAAGAAGATCAATTTAAGTTATCTAAAATTTTTATGAAAAAGTTAGGATTTGACTTTAACAAGGGCAGAATTGATAAAAGTCATCATCCATTCTGTGGAGGTAGTTCTGAAGATATAAGAATTACAACACGCTTTGATGAAAATGATTCATTCTCATGTTTTGATGCTCTAATGCATGAAACTGGCCATGCATTATATGAACAGAGCTTACCAAAAAAATGGATGCATCAACCTATAGGAAATGCTGGGGGAATGTCGTTACATGAAAGTCAGTCATTATTTATTGAGATGCAAATGATTAAGTCTTTACCAGTTAGTTACTATATCGAAAAGATTTTAAAAAAAATTAAAAAAAAATCAAATATTTGGAACAAAGAAAATATTTATAGAATCAGAAATAAAGTGAAAAAAAATTTTATTAGAGTTGAAGCTGATGAGGTTAATTATCCTTTGCATATAATACACAGGTTTAATGTTGAACATAAAATTATTGAAGAAAACGCAAGCATAAATAATTTACCAGACATTTGGAACGAAGAATTTCATAGATTGTTTAAACTAAAAGTAAAAAATGATAAAGATGGTTGTTTGCAAGACATTCATTGGTTCGGAGGAGATTTTGGATATTTTCCTACTTATAGTATCGGAGCATTTATTGCCGCACAATTAATGAACCAAATTAAAAATGAAATTCCAGATCTAAACCATTATCTTGCAAGTGGTAATTTTAAAATAATTATTAAATGGCTAAATAAAAACATCCATGCAAAGGGAAGCTTATACAAAATAAATGATTTACTAAAATCAGTCACCAATGAAAAACTAAATCTAAAATATTTTGAGAATCACATTGTAAAGAAATATTTAAAAGGAAATATTTAATCTCTCTTATCAATTTTTTTTCCCATTCACAAAATAATAAAAAATTAAACTTTAAATTAATTTTTTTTCATATAAAATTAATACTGGAGAAGATTTATGGATGATTATTCATCATCAAAGAAACATTTTGGAGGATGTCCTCACGATTGTCCAGATACATGTGCGATGATTTACGAAGTCTCTAACGACAAACTTGTATCAGTTAAAGGAAATTCAGACCATCCAATGACTAACGGAGTCTTGTGTGTTAAACTAAAAGATTATGAAAAGAGACATTATCACGCCGATAGACTGCTATACCCTCACAAAAGAATTGGAAAAAAAGGAGAGAAAAAATTTGAAAGAATTTCTTGGGAAGAGGCTTTGGAGACAATCTCCAATAAATGGAAATTATTAATAGATGAATATGGGCCAGAATCTATAATTCCATACAGTTATCTAGGAAACCAAGGATTAGTTCACGGACTTAATGGTGGCGATTCATTTTTCAATGCTTTAGGGGCAACGGTTTGTGAAAGAACATTTTGCGGAGAAGGTTCTTGTACAGCTTGGTTGACAACCATTGGACCAACTGCAGGTTTAGATCCTGAAAGTTACATTCACAGTAAATACATTGTAATTTGGGCATGCAACAGTGTAAGCACTAATTTGCATCACTGGGCAATAGTTCAAGAAGCTAAAAAAAAAGGTGCGAAAGTTGTTGTTATTGACTCTTATAAATCAAGGACAGCTAAAGCATCGGACTGGCATCTTGAACCAAAGCCTGGGTCAGACGGAGCATTGGCCGTAGCTATAATTAATTATATTATTGATAATAATTTAGTTGATCAAAATTATATAGATAATTACACCAATGGTTTTAAGGAGCTCAAAGAACATGTTAAAAATAAGGATCCAAAATGGGCTTCAAAAATAACTGGTATTGATGAAGAGGATATTAAAAAATTAGCATACGAAATTGCAACAACACAACCAGTAGGAATAAGAATTGGAGTTGCTTTAGAAAGACATTATGGTGGTGGACAGACTATAAGAGCAGTTACATGTATACCCGCTTTAACGGGCTCATGGAAGTATGTTGGAGGGGGAATAACTCAATTTCCAGTATGGGAACATCCCTACAAGTTTGATGTTATATGCAGACCGGATCTAATTCCTAAAGGAACAAGAGTTGTCAATGCTTTGCAAATCGGAAGAGCATTATTGGGTGAGAACATTGAAAAAGATAAGCCAATTATGTCTATGATGTGTTGGAATGCCAATCCAGTAACTCAGGCAGCTGAAACTGAGAAAATAATTAGTGGCCTTAAGAGAGAAGATTTATTTCTTGTTTCTGCAGAACATTTTATATCAGACACAGCATCATATGCAGATATTCTTCTTCCAGCAACAATGGGAGCAGAACATGAAGATATGATTTTGTCTTGGGGTCATTTGTATTTAACTTACAATGAAAAATGTGTTGATGCTCCTGGTGAAGCTTTGCCAAATTATGAAATATTTAGAAGACTTGCACAAAAAATGGGTTTAAATGAAGAACAATTTTCTTGGACAGATAGTGAATGTCTACAAAATTATGTTGACTGGGACGCTCCTGCTTGTAAAGGAATCTCATTTGAAACCCTAAAACAGAAGGGGTTTGCCAGACTAAATGTTGGATGCAAAGATACAAGAGCTCCTCACAAAAATGGCAATTTTCCTACCCAATCTGGCAAATGTGAGTTTATTTTAAAAGATGCAAAAAACTTTGTAGCTGGTCCATTTCGTCAAATGTATGAAGATTATCAACCAGGTCAAGACCTCCCTCCTTTACCAGATTATGTTCCACAACTTGAATCTAAAGCTACAAACCCAAAGTTGGCAAAAAAATATCCACTAAATGTTATTTCTCCCAAGAGTCATGCTTTTTTAAATTCTTGCTATGCAAACATGGAGGATAAACAAAGAGTTCAAGGTGACCAATTTGTCCTAATTAATCAAATTGATTCAAAAAATAGAAATATAAAGACTGGAGACAAAGTAGAAGTCTTTAATGATAGAGGTTCATATCAAGGTATTGCTGAGATCACTAGCGATGTTTCAGAAGGAATAATTGTCTCATCACTCGGCTATTGGAGACAACTTAATAAAGGTACAGTTAATAGTATAAGTTCAGCAAACTTAGCTGATATGGGAAATGCCCCTACTTTTTCAGACAATTTGGTTGAAGTAAAAAAGTTGTAGTAACTTATTAAGTCTGTATTATCAAAAACATTTTTCTAATTTATTATTTCTAGCGAATCTTTTTTTATAATTTTTTGACTAGTAAATTAATAAAATATTAGTTAATCGAAAGTATCAAAGGAGAAAAAATGTATATAGCTATGAATAGATTTAAGATAATCAAAGGCAAAGAGAAAAAATTTGAGACAATCTGGAAGAATAGGAACTCTTACCTAGATAATGTAAAAGGTTTTATAAAATTTAATTTGATAAGAGGTTCAGTTTACAGTGATTATATTGTCTATGCATCTCACAGTTCATGGGATACTAAAATTGATTTCGAAAATTGGACAAAGTCAGAATCATTTCGTTTAGCTCATAAAGATGCTGGAAAGCATAAGGATCTTTATGTTGGACATCCAGAGTTCGAGGGTTTCCAAGTAGTAGTGTAAAAATAAAAAATAGATAGAAAAAAATTTATTCTAAATCAAACCTATCAGAATTCATAACTTTATTCCAAGCTAATATGAAATCATTTACAAATGTTTCTTTAGAATCATCACATGCATAAACTTCAGCAATTGCTCTTAACTGTGAGTTTGAACCAAAAACTAAATCAACTCGAGTAGCAGTTTTAACTTTTTTTCCAGAAATTCTATCAACACCATTGTAAGTGTTTTTACTTGAAGGTTTCCATTCAGTTGACATGTCTAATAAGTTGGTAAAGAAATCATTAGATAAGTTATTGATATCATTGGAAAATATTCCATAACCTTCTTCACTTATACCTAGAGACCTAAGTCCTCCAACTAAAACTGTCATTTCTGGTGCAGTTAGACCAAGTAACTGAGATTTGTCTAACAACATTTCTTCAGGACTAACTTTAAAATCGTTTTTTTGGAAATTTCTAAATCCGTCTGCAAGTGGCTCCAAAACCCCAAAAGAGTCTGAATCTGTTTGCTCTTGGGTTGCATCACCTCTTCCTGGGCTAAATGGGACGTTTGCACCGGATGCTTGTTCAATGCCAACGTTACCAGCAAGAACTATTATATCTGCAACAGAAGCACCAGTATTTTTGGAAATTTTCTCATATATATTTAACACTTTTTTCAATTGTTCAGGCTTATTAACTTTCCAATCTTTTTGAGGAGATAAACGTATTCTTGCTCCATTAGCTCCACCCCTCATATCTGTGTGACGATAAGTTGAAGCACTTGCCCACGCTGTTTCTACAAGCTCTTGTATTGTTAAATTAGCCGACAAAATTTCCTTTTTTAAACTTTCTATATCAAATTTTGTATTACCTTTTGGAATCGGATCTTGCCATATAAGATCTTCCTCAGGAATCTCAGGTCCCATATATCTGGTTTTTGGCCCCATATCTCTGTGTAACAGTTTAAACCACGCTCTTGCAAAAGTATCAGAGAATTTGTCAGGGTTTTCTAAAAAGTTTTTTGATATTTTGTTATACGAGGGATCCTCTTTCATTGCCATATCAGCAGTTGTCATAATAGTTGTAACTTTTTTCGATGGATCAGCTGCATCTGGAGCTAAGTCTTCATGGTCAGGGTTTATGGGATGCCATTGAAATGCTCCTGCTGGACTTTTAACTAACTCCCAATCATACTTGAATAATAACTCAAAATATCCATTGTCCCACTTAGTGGGGTTCGCGGTCCAGGGACCCTCAATACCACTAGTTATGGCATCACCTCCCTTACCAACTCCATGAACATTTTTCCAACCAAATCCCATATCTTCGATAGGCGACCCTTCAGGCTCTGGGCCAACGTTACTTTCAGCTGCAGCCCCGTGAGCCTTACCAAAAGTATGACCGCCTGCAGTTAAAGCCACAGTTTCTTCATCATTCATAGCCATACGAGCAAAAGTTTCTCTTATGTCATGAGCACTTGCCAATGGATCTGGTTTACCATCTGGTCCTTGTGGATTAACGTAAATTAAACCCATTTGCACAGCACCAAGAGGTGTTTCTAAAACTCTTTCGCCTGTGTACCTCTCATTTTTAAGCCATTCATTTTCTTTTCCCCAATAAATGTCCTCTGGAGGTGTCCAAATATCAGGCCGACCACCACTATACCCAAAAGTTTTTCCGCCCATAGACTCTATTGCAACATTACCAGCCAAAATAAATAAATCAGCCCAGCTTATTTTACTTCCATACTTTTTTTTTAACGGCCAAAGTAATCTTCTAGCTTTATCAAGATTACCGTTATCTGGCCAACTATTTAATGGAGCGAACCTTTGATCACCAGTTCCTCCTCCACCTCGACCATCCCAAGTTCTGTAGGTTCCTGCAGCATGCCAAGTAAGTCTTATAAAGAATGGACCGTAGTGACCATAATCAGCAGGCCACCAATCTTTAGAGTCTGTCATAAGATCATTTAGATCTTGTTTCAAAGCTTGAAAATCTAGTTTTTTGAACTCTTTTCTATAATTGAATTCAGGACTTAATGGACTGGATCTTTTATCGTGTTGATGTAAGATGTTAAGATTTAATTGATTAGGCCACCAATCTTTGTTTGAAGTGCTTGGACCTTTATTACTGGTCGCCGAACCATGCATCACAGGGCATTTACTTACATCATCCATGAGTTAATCCTTTCTAAATAGTAAATTGAAGCGTTTAACGCAAAAAAATTTTAAAAAATATATTTTATATCTCCACTTACAATTTATATGTACAAAAAAAAATAAATTTCAATAATAATAATATTAATAAAAGCTCATTACAATATTAAAAGAATATAAATTAGAATTATTCTAACTTTGTTTATTACTATTAGAAAATAGATTTTCTTGATTATTTTTTTTTAAGAAAGGCTATGTCAGAAATATCTGTTTTACCTTTGTAAATTCTTATATCAGAGATGTTTTCAAAAATAAAGTTTTGCTCTTCATTAGATAAAATATTAGATTTAAATAACTTTTTTTCTTTAATATTTTTAAAAATATCATTCATTAAAACCTCTTTTCCGTTTGAATCGTTTAAAGTTTTAAAATAAACAGGAGCATTAAAATCTTCAATTACAAAAAACCCTCCATTTTCAAGATATTTTATAAAAAATTTTAAACTATATATCATGTCACTTAACATATGTGAAGCATCATCTATGATAATTTTAAACGTTATACTTTTTAATTTTTTTTTTAAATTTTTAATATCATTTACATTTCTTATATCACAGTAATTAAAACTAATTCTTTTTGATTTATACTTAAATCTAAAATTTTTATCGATTCCATAAATCTTTGAATATGGAAAGAAGGAGGCAAATGCTGCGGTTGAAGCTCCTTCCCAAGTACCTATTTCTAAAAGATTAAAAATATCTTTCTTGTATTTAATGAAGTTTTCTTCATAAAATTTTGCAAAACCATGACCTAACTCTTCTTTTGAACCATGAGTATAAGGGTCAACAACACTAGTTCCTTTGTCTGTTCCAAAAAAATTAAATAATTCATCAAGTGATTTGTATTCAATAGAATTAATATCTAAATTTATCTTGCTCTTAAATTTAAATACTAGTTTTTTATACTTTTTTGTTATTTCTTTCATTACAATAGATTTATTAACTTTTTAAGACAAGATTCTCATTACTAAAATATCTAAATTAAGCAATAAAATTATGTTGTTTCATCATTATCGAAATCTTTGCTTGTATTTTCTAAAGTTGGATCGCTCTGTAGATCGTTATTAATAGAATTGTTATCGGAGAAGGACTTAGCATTCTGATCATCCATATCCGCTTCTATAATATTTAAATCATTCTCTAATTTAGCATTTAGTATATCTTGATTTTCTGATTCATTTACCTTATTTTCCGCAATGGACGGGGGACCAAATTCACTTTTATTGGAGTTATTAATTTGATGATTTACATATTTTATTGCTTCTTCAACAGACATTCCTTTTGAGATAGCCTGATCAATTAAAATTGAATTATCTGATTGAGATGTGTTTGCAAAGTCAAGATTAAAAGTTTTAGAATTATCATCAATTTCGTTTATTTCAGATTCAGCTGAAATAGTTTTATTTAAAACATCATTAACAGATTCAAATGTTTTTAAAATTGCCTGTTCTGAAGACAAACCATTTTCAATTAAATCATTGAATTTATTTTCAATTGATTTAGATAAGTTATTAATAATTTCTTCGCTAACACCCATTTGACTCATAAAGGTAGAAACATCATTTAAAGTATCAGATAAATCAAATTGTGAATTTTCATCTGATGATTTAAAATTCTCGCTAGCTATAGTTTTGATATTGCTAGATATATAATCTACAAATTTTGACATATTTATTTAAATAATATTACTTTTACAATACTAGAACTTATAAAAAAGTTCAAACTTGAATAAGAATTTTGAAAATTTGAATATTAAACTCCAAAAATTTTTGCTTTCTCATAAAGCCTATCAGTTTCAGAAATATAAACTCCCTTACTTATATAACCACCCACATATAATTCTCTTATTGCTGTCATTTCTTCTTCAATGGCTACTAAAACATCTACAAATTCATTATCATCACTTACTTTGATATTTCTAGTATCAACTATATCATCAAGACTAGGTGTTTTAACTTCTTTATTTTCAGATTTCTTTTTTGTATTATTTTTAATAGCTAATGTCATAAATAAAAATACAATTAAAAATATTAAAATAAATGCACCATAAAGATATGTTGTATCATCAATATATTCTCCAAATCTTTTAAAACTTTCATTTTGAAAAAAATCTAAAAATTTATCCATAATTTAACTAGATATAGTGTTTACATTAATAATTAAATACATTATATTGTATAAATGGGTTTATTCAACTTTTATAATAAAGCAAAATCTCACATTAACAAAACATATTTTAGTGAAAAAAGAGTCATTTCATTTGAAGCTTATAACTTATTAAAAAAATATGTAGTTAGTGGCTTATCTGAGCAGAAAAATTTAGATGTAGCCTACCCCAAAAACCTTCGAATGAATGTCTTGAAAAATGTTTCTCATAGATCTATGAAGACTTTCTATAAACTTTCTGATCACTATAAAAAAAATAAAAAAGGAGTTCTATGTCAATCCAACGAGGTTGAGGTAAAAAAAAAATTATCTTCTAAAGCAAAAAAACTTTTAAAAAAAATCAACCATAATCGTCCTAGGTATACTGAAATTGATCAATTAATTAAAAAATATAAATCAGGTTAACCTTTTTTTTTATACATTCCTGACTTTACTTTACCAGCTATACTCACTAAAAAATTAGCTACTTTTTCATTAGAGTTAACTGTTGAAAGTTCCTTTATTATCTCATCTATAAATGCACCTACTGCTATATATGGATTAATTTTTTTTATCCTACACTCTTCTCTTGCCTTTAAAACTATAGCTGAAGCTATTTTTTTTTGTTCTTTTTCATTCACAGATTTAAACCTTAACCTTTGGTATATCACACCAACTTGTTGTATAGCAAGGCGAACGAAACTCAGATTTCATTTGCCAACTCGGAGATTTTTTTTTGTCTGTATTTTTTTTAGAGAAAAAATCATTATTATCATCTGATGATAACCTAATTTTACCATATCCAAATTTGCCATTAATTTTATCAATCAATTTCATAAGTTTCATTTCATTTCCCCTAATTACTTTACTATTAGATGTTTCGCTTATTAATGATCGTTGTAAAGATCTCTCGTTATAAAAGTTAGATAATATTATTCCAACCTTATTGTACAAAAATGATTCCTTATAAATATCTTTTAATAACTTGTCAGAGATTTTCCAAATTA
>MDTB01011573.1_pt1 | contig 22075 bp, 19 predicted proteins | sample 811161 | NCBI WGS metagenome assembly MDTB01 (sample SAMN05326650, study PRJNA326480) | marine metagenome | isolation source: seawater | place: Mediterranean Sea | collected 2009 | reverse complement strand
TCGCCAATCCGCCCGACGTTATCTGGTCACCAACCCGGCTCACCGTAACCCCCAATGATGGCACGCTTACATCAGGGCGCGTTGCACTTGCCATTTTCACGCTGGTTCTGCCAGTACCAGATATGGTTTGATCGCCGCGTCACCCTTTCCCGAAGCAAGGGTTTTGATCCGGCGGGCTGCTACTGGTCATCTCGCGGCGTTATGATATGCTCCGGCAACGCTGGAGGTTAGTAACAATGTCTCGATTTACTGAACAAGCCCGCTCGGTGAGCGACGCACTGGATACCCGTTTTTCATGCCGTGCCTTTAAGGATACGCCCGTGCCGGAAGAAGATATTCGCGCCATTTTAAATACGGCGATGCGGGCACCATCGGGCGGCAATTTGCAACCTTGGCATGTGTGGGTCGCGCAAGGCGCGCCGCTGGCTGACTTTGTGGCGAGCATCAAAGAGAAGATGGCTGAAACCCCAGGCGGCGAAGGCTCGGAATATCATATTTATCCGCCGGACTTAATCGATCCATACAACACGCGCCGCCGCGACCTTGGCGAGCGCATGTATAATGCCATTGGCGTTGCCCGTGAAGACAAGATCGGGCGGCTTGCACAAATGGCGCGAAACTTCGAATTCTTCGGCGCGCCATGCGCTATGTTTTTTGCCCTCGATAAATCGATGCAGGAGGGACAGTGGTCGGATATGGGCATGTTCATTCAATCGATTATGCTTTTGGCCCGTGAACGCGGTCTACATTCTTGCCCGCAGGAGGCGTGGGCAATCTGGGCCCCTTCGGTTAAGGCGTTTTTGAGCATTCCCGACAATATGACGTTCTTTTGTGGTCTTGCGCTTGGATACGCGGATGACGAAAACCCGATTAATAACTGGGAAAGCCCTCGCGCACCGATTGATGAAATGGTGCGCTTTGTCGGTTTTTCGGACTAAGTTTTGAGTGCCTCCCTAAGCATTTGGTTTTTCTGGTGCGCGATGGCGGTGCTTGCCGTGGGTACGATCTGGTATCTTGTCGGGCCGGTGCGCGCGACCGGCCGCCGTCGCTTTGCAACTGCTATGCTTATGGGCTTTCCACTGCTGGCCATTGTCATCTATTTGGTGATGGGGCGTGCCGATATGCCGGACCAACCCTTGCAGGCGCGTCTGGCAGGTCCGGTTGAAAGTTTGCCGCCCGCGGCGGTGAAAGCTCGCCTCGAGGCAGAGTTGCGCCAGCGTCCCGATGATCCGCGTGGCTGGCGATTGCTGGCGCGGTTGCGCGGAAGCGTTGGTGACCATGCCAAGGCAGCCGATGCGTGGCAGCGATTGATTGCGCTGGGCGAGAACGATGCCGAAGCCTATACCGGTTTGGCTGTTGCGTTGATCGAACAAGATGGCGGGGTTGTGAGCGCAGCGGCTTTCGATATTCTAAAAATGGCGCGTGACGCAGATGCGACCAATATGCAAGCTGGTTTCTGGACCGCAATTGCGTTGCGCCAACAAGGGGCTGATGACGAAGCGCGTGCTGCTTTTATCGCGCTCAGAAAAAACCTGCCTGATGCGTTGCCGCTCGCCGCCATGCTCGATAGAGAAATTGAGGCGTTGGCCCCTACAACCGCGCCGCGCTAGATGCGGCTTTATGAACATGGTCATGATCGGTGTTTCAGGCGTATAGTGCGTAAAATTTCGAGGATGTGATGTCACCTAAACGCGCCCGCGCGGCGATGATAATTTCCGGTCTGGGGTTTTTGGCTCTGGCTGCAACGTTGGCACTCACCGCGCTGGAAGATAATATCGTGTTCTTCCGCGCGCCCAGTGAGCTGGCACGTGCGCCTGTCGAAGCTGGCATTGCGTTGCGGGTTGGTGGCCTCGTTGGTGAAAACACAGTGCGCCGCGATGGGCTGAATGTGCGCTTTCAGATCACTGATTTGGCGCATGATGTTGAAGTTCGCTATACCGGCATGCTGCCGGATCTGTTCCGCGAAGGGCAGGGCGTGGTGGCCGAGGGCCGGTTTGATACTGCGGGCGTGTTCGTCGCTGATACGGTTCTGGCGAAACATGACGAAACCTATATGCCGCCAGAAGTGGCGGAGGCGCTGAAAGCCTCAGGGCGTTGGCAGGCTGATGCCCGGCATCCGGGTGAAAAAACTGATCCCGCCGCCGCTTACGGAGCGTCTGCCAAATGATTGCCGAGTTTGGTCACTTCGCTTTAATTTCGGCGCTTTGCGTATGTCTGGTGCAGGTCGGGGTTGCATTTTCCGGTGCCGCATCTGGTGCCTCCGACCTTATGCGGATGGGCGATAATGCCGCGCGTGCGCAATGCGGTCTTGTATTTATCGCCTTTGGCGCCCTGACTTATAGCTTTGTCGTGTCCGACTTCTCATTGGCCGTGGTGCATGCCAATAGCCATATCGCCAAGCCGCTTGTTTATAAAATCGCGGGCGTTTGGGGCAATCATGAAGGTTCAATGTTATTGTGGGTATTGATCCTTGCGCTATACGGCGCGGCGTTCTCGGTTTTCGAACGCGCCATGCCGCAAACCCTGCATGCGCGTATTCTCGCCGTGCAAGGGCTGATGGGCATTGCATTCCTTGTTTTCCTGCTGGCGACCTCCAACCCATTTTCCCGCCTCGATCTCGCGCCGTTTGAAGGGCGCGGCCTTACCCCGATTTTGCAAGACCCGGCCCTCGCCGCGCATCCGCCTTTGCTGTATGCGGGCTATGTCGGTTTTTCCATGACATTCTCCTTCGCCGTTGCCGCCCTGTTGGAGGGGCAGGTCGATCGCGCATGGGCGCGCTGGATGCGACCATGGACTTTGCTGGCGTGGGTGTTTCTTACCCTCGGTATCGCGCTTGGATCGTATTGGGCATATTACGAGTTGGGCTGGGGTGGTTTCTGGTTTTGGGACCCGGTAGAAAATGCCTCACTCATGCCATGGCTTGCCGGCACGGCACTTCTACATTCTGCGCTGGTGGCCGAACGCCGTGGCAACTTGATCAACTGGACATTGTTGCTGGCAATTGTAACTTTCGCCTTGTCGCTGGCTGGCACATTTCTTGTGCGGTCCGGCGTGCTGACATCCGTCCATGCTTTTGCCAATGATCCTGCGCGGGGCGTTTTTATTCTGGCAATTCTCGCGCTATTTACCGGTGGCGGTCTGGCGGTCTATGGCTTGCGTGCACCTGCATCTTCGCGAGACGGGGTTCAACCGGCTAGCCGGGAAGCCCTGCTCGTTACGAATAATATCTTTCTTGCCACCGCAACCGTCACGGTTTTTGTCGGCACAATATATCCGCTCGTTCTCGACGCGATCGGTGGACCCAAAATTTCCGTTGGTGCGCCCTATTTCAATGCCGTATTTGCGCCCCTCACAATCCCCTTTCTCATTATGTTACCGCTTGGCCCCATGTTGGCTTGGCGCGGTGACACCTTCTCCTCTCTTTTTGGTAGGCTAGCACCAGCGGCGTTGGCGGCGGTGCTGGTGACATGCGGGCTTGCCCTTACGCGCAGTGGTACGCCCCTGCTGGCGTTGGTGCTATTAGGCGGAGCGTTCTGGCTCGTTGGCGGCGCATTGACCGATATGGTCGAGCGGTTACGACGGCTTAAAAATCTGGCGCAGACCCCGCTATTATCAGCACCTGTGGCTCATGCGGGGCTGGGCGTGATGATTATCGGTATCATTGCCGCAACGGCGTGGCGTCAAGAATTGGTGGTGGCAGTTGCGCCTGGTGACCAGTTGCGCATTGCCGGTCAATCTTTGCGTTTTGAGGGTGTACGTGAGCGCGCCGGCCCAAACTTCACCTCTGAGCAAGCCAGTCTTGTATATCTGGACGGCCCGCATGAAGGTGCTGACCTGCGACCCGAGCGGCGCTTTTACGAAGCAGAACGCAGCCAGACCACCGAGGCTGCTATTACCACTGACCTAACCGGACATCTTTATGCTGTGATCGGCGAGCCGGTCGACGGCAAACGCGTTGTACGCATCTGGTATCATCCGTTTGTCGCCCTCATTTGGCTTGGGGCTGTTTTGATGGCATGCGGCGGAGCCTTGGGTCTAGTTGGGCGTGTGCGCCTTGCCGGTCGGATGCACCAAAGCGGGGGTGCAGCGTGATAATGGGGTGCATCGGCTTGTCCGCAACCCGTGTTGTTAGTGTTGTGATCATGCTCGCTTTAATCATCAGCGCTTTATCAATGCCAATGCTTTTATCGGGGGCGGCCCATGCTATCGACCCGGGCGAGGCGCTTTCCGATCCGACGCTTGAAACGCGTGCGCGGAATTTGTCGTTGGAGTTTCGGTGTCTGGTTTGCCAGAACCAGTCGATTGATGATAGCGACGCGCCACTGGCCCGCGACTTGCGGGTAATGGTACGCACGCGCTTAGTGGCTGGAGACACAGATGCGGAAATTCGCACCGCAGTGACCCAGCGTTATGGCGAATTTGTTTTATTCAGGCCGCGTTTCGCTGGCCACACGCTCATATTATGGCTGTTGCCACTTCTCCTTCTGGGGCTTGGCGGCTGGTTGGCGCGCGGGGTGTTTTCGCGTGCCACTTCATCTGACGTTGAATAGGCGTTAGGGTGTCGTCATGGACACGAGCGAACAATTAAACGTGCTACTTGTTGAGGATGATGCCGCCGCCGCGGGGCTGGTATCGGAAGCGCTTGGCAATGTCGGACATCGCGTCGCGCATGCAAGCGACGGTGAAGCGGGACTGGACATGGCGAGCACGGGCGGGTTCGATATTCTGATTGTCGATCGCATGTTGCCAAAGCTCGACGGCCTGAACATGGTCAGGCAGTTACGCGATCAGGGAAATCGGGTGCCGGTACTGTTTTTGTCGGCGCTCGGCGAAGTTGAAGATCGTGTCGATGGCCTACGGGCGGGCGGCGATGATTATCTCGTTAAGCCTTTTGCGATTGCCGAGCTGACGGCCCGACTAGAAGCGCTGGCGCGCCGGCAGCTAGGTGCCAGCGATACCGCGCTCACTTTGGCAGATCTGACCCTTGATTTGGTTGCTCGGACCGTTACCCGCGCCGGTGTATCAATCGACATGCAGCCGCGCGAATTTGTGCTGTTAGAATATCTGATGCGCAATCAAGACAGGGTTGTTACCCGCCGCATGCTGCTGGAGAATGTCTGGAATTATCAGTTCGACCCGCAGACCAATGTGATCGATGTTCATATTTCGCGGCTGCGCGCAAAAATTGATCGCGGTTTTACCCCGGCCTTGCTGCATACGGTGCGGGGATCGGGCTATGTGATGCGCGCCGGTGATGGCTAGCATGAACACGCGCACCCATACCCGCCTTCGTCCTTCTCTTCGAACGCCCCATCAGACATCTCTTTTGCGCAGTTCAGCCTTTCGTGGCGCGCTTGTTTACCTTGCTGTGTTTCTCGCTATGACGGGCGGCACGCTGGCGTTTTTATATAGCGAAATGGCACGTTCGTTGAGCCAGAGCGCGGACCGGTTGGTGTGGCAGGAAGCGGCTGTACTGTCGCGCCTACATGCCATGCAAGGTACGGATGCGTTGCAAAATTTCGTCGCGACCCGCGGGCAGGCAGGCGGCGAAATGGTTTATTTTCTGGCAGACGGGCTGGGCACGCGACTCGCTGGCAATCTGGCGGCATTTCCGACACCTGAGCAAACCAGCCGCACAGCCGACGATTGGGTGACGTTCACAGCATTGCGAGGCGATACCGCATCCGGCATGCCAGTGCGCGGGCGCGTGGTGGTGCTGGATGATGACCTGGCGCTTTTAGTGGCGCGGGATATCACGCCGCAAACAACCCAGCTCGCCACCCTGTTGCGGGTGTTTGTTGGAGCGATGGGTGGGCTGTTGCTGGTCGGTCTGTTTGGCAGTGTCGTCTTGGCGCGGCGCACATTGGCGCGCGTTGAGATTATCACCGAAAGCCTGCGCGATATCATGCAAGGCCGCTTTGATACGCGTGTGAAAATGGCAGGCAGCGGCGATGAAATGACCCTGCTTGCCGATCAGTTAAATGCGATGACGGCCCGTGTTGATGCGCTGATGTCGTCCATGCGCGAGGTGACTGATAATATCGCCCATGATTTACGCACGCCGCTCAATAGGTTGCGTGGGCAGTTGGAACTGGTGCATGCGCAACTTGATGATGCGTCGGCGTCGCGCGATCCTCTGATCGCGCCGCTCGAACAATGCATGCATGACATTGATGCTTTGCTAGAAAATTTTGCCGCGCTTTTATCGCTGTCACGGATGGAAAGCGGAGCCGTTGCGCGCGAAACCGAAGATGTCGATTTAAACGCCGTGGTTGCAGATATCGCCGAACTATATGCGCCTGCGTTTGAAGAAGCTGGTGCGCGTCTTGATGTTGTAATGCCGGAAGGCCCAGTGCGCATCCTTGGTGCCCGGGCGTTGATCAGTCAGGCGATTGCTAATCTGGTTGAGAATGCGCTGAAATATGCATGCGTGCCGAAGCACGCTATCACGCTTGAGCTGTCGCAGCGGGCCACGCAGACGGGTGTTTTTTTTGATATTTGTGTGCGCGATTGCGGGCCGGGCATCGCTGCACCGGATAGGGCACGGGCTAAGGCACGTTTCGTCAGACTTGAGCCAAGCCGACACCTTCCCGGGTCGGGTATCGGTCTATCGTTGGTGCAGGCAATCGCCCAAGTGCACGGGGGTGAGCTGACGCTGCGCGATAATGACCCGCACGGGCTGGTGGCGACGCTCACCATGTCAGCAGGAGCCGTGTAAGCCGGTGGCCCCGTCTTTTTTCGATTCGATTGACGACAACCCCGCGCCTCTAGGTGCGGTTGATCCTGCCCATGCGCACGCTTTGCTGGAAGATATCGCCAATACCTATTCAGCGGCCACGCGCGATGTGTTCACCACCCATATCTGTTTATTTGAGCGCATCGTCGAGGGCAGTTCCTTTCTCTCCACTTTGTTACGGCGCTACCCCGACATCATTGCCGCACTGGAAAAGCAGTCGGCTGAAGAGGTCGCCGATCAGGTGTTAGATGCTTTGCCTGCCGCGATATCTGCTTGCGATAATCGCGACGCGGTCATGGTGGCATTGCGAAATGCGCGCAACCAAATTGCGCTGATAACTGCACTGGCTGACCTCACGGGCATGTGGGATGTGCGCGCCGTAACAGCGTGCCTAAGCCGGTTGGCAGATCAATGCGTTGCGGGCGCGATCGACTGGTTGTTAAACGAAGCGGTTGCGGCTGGCAAGCTGGCGCAATTTTCGCGGGCTGGTTTGATTGTGCTGGCGATGGGTAAGCATGGTGGCAGAGAGCTCAATTATTCCTCCGACATTGACCTGATTGTGTTTTACACGCCTGATGCCATGCCGCTGTCGGCGAACGTCGATACCCGCAAATTTTATGTCACGCTGGTGCGCGATATGGCGGCGTTGTTGCAAACGCCCACGGCAGAAGGTTTTGCGTTTCGCGTGGATTTGCGCCTGCGGCCCGACCCCGGCGCAACTCAAGTGGCAATTTCAGTTCCTGCCGCGCTGTCCTATTACGAAACAGTAGGTCAAAACTGGGAGCGCGCGGTGTTCATCAAAGCGCGACCGATCGCTGGAGACATGGAAGCAGGCGCGGCGTTTTTATCTGAAATCGGCCCGTTTATCTGGCGGCGTTATTATGACTTTGCCGCCATAGAAGATGTACATTCAATGAAACGCCAAATACATGCCGTGCGCGGGCATGGCGATATTGCGGTGCGCGGGCATAATCTGAAATTGGGGCGCGGCGGTATTCGCGAGATAGAGTTTTTTGTGCAAACCCAGCAATTGATTGCAGGTGGCCGCGACCCGGCTTTGCGGGGCCAGACGACGGTCGGTATGCTGGATGCGCTGCATGCGGCGGGATGGATTTCGGAAGACACCGCTAACGGTCTGGCGTCGGCTTATGCGTTTTTGCGCCGCCTTGAGCACTGCCTGCAAATGCGCCTCGACGAACAGACCCATACAGTGCCGCAAGATGATCCCGCCTTTGAAGTCTTCGCGCGCTTTGCCGGTTTTGAAAATGGCGCGGCGTTGAGCGAAGCTCTCACCCAGACGCTAAATTATGTATCGGGTGAGTATGCGCTGCTGTTCGAGCATGCCGAGACGCTCGCTTCCGGCTCAGGAAATCTGGTTTTCACTGGCAATGAAGATGACCCTGACACGCTTGAAAATCTGACAGTAATGGGCTTCAAGCGCCCGAAGGACGTGTCTGCAATTATTCGCGGTTGGCATAGCGGGCGTGTGGCTCCCACCAAGTCACCGCGCGCGCGAGAGATTTTAACCCGCCTCATGCCGTCTTTGATCGATGCGTTGTCAAGGGCAGCCGATCCGGATGAAGCGCTGATCCGGTTCGATCAATTTCTGGCGAGGCTGCCCGCCGGCGTGCAGTTTTTCTCTCTGCTACAATCCAATGAAAATATTTTAAAGCTACTGGTCGATATTGTCGGCGTCGCACCGCGCCTCTCGTCATGGCTGTCGCGTAACGCCCAGCTTGTCGACGTGTTGATCGATACGCGCCCTGCGGCAGCTGATGTGGCTGATGGCGAAAATGCAGATGACACAAAGCAAAAAGATGCTGATCTCGATTTTGTCGATGTGATGGAAGATTTGCGTCTGGACGTGCACCACAGCCAGTTTCGGACCGGTGTTCACTTGCTCGCCAACCCGACAAATTTTCAGATCGTCGGAACACAGTTTTCTGACATCGCGCGGCGTGCCATTTCGCGTCTTCTGCCTGCCGCCATGCGAGATATCACCGAACGCCATGGAACTTTGTCCGATTCCAATATGGCCGTGATAGGTATGGGCAAGCTGGGTAGCGGTGAGATGACATTACAATCGGACCTCGATCTGGTGATTGTTTGCGACAGTGCCGATTTCGCGCTTCAATCCGATAGTGAAAAGCCGCTGGCCGGTGATGTGTGGATGGCGCGTGCGGCGCGGCGATTGATCAGCGGCCTAACCGTTTCGACACCTGAGGGGCGATTATACGATGTTGATATGCGGTTGCGTCCGTCAGGCAATGCCGGGCCGCTTGTCACCAAAATGTCGAGTTTTGCCGCCTATCAGCAAAATGATGCGTGGACATGGGAACATATGGCGCTGACACAGGCATGCGTGGTGGCGGGGTCGGACGCGCTGGTGGCTAAGCTGAACGGCATCATAAAAGATGTCATCAGTCGTCCGCGCGACGCGATGCCGCTAGTCGATGATGTTGAGGCAATGCGCCAGCGCTTGTTCGAACATCAGCAGGTGCGCGGGCCGCTTGATATCAAGAACGGGCCGGGCGGGTTGATCGATATCGAATTTGCTGCGCAGACCCTGATTTTAGGGCATGCGGCACATTGTCCCGAGATTTTAGGCGCCGATAGAGCCGCGGGGCGGGGTCTGCTGCCCACATTGGAAACTTTGCGTGATGCTGGTCTTATGGTGCGCGCCGATTATGACTTGTTTTACGAGGCGGCAGGTTATTATGCCGCTTTGCGGCAGATTTCCGGCCTTTGTCTGGAACCCGATAGCGATGTTGCGGGCCGAGGGGCGATCGAGATGGTATTAAATGCTGTCCATGCGCCTGATCCGGCGCGTCTGCAAGCCCAACTGACGCAGTTGCGCGAAGATGTGTCGAGGGCGGTTTCACGGGTGCTGCACGCACAACGCGATCGCGCAACGCATTGACGCATCACAAGCCAACGGGGTAGCGTACACCCTTGGATTACAGGGAGTAGGGGAAAGATGAATTTCGATTTTTCCGATGATCAAAAAATGTTGAAAGATCAGGCACGCAAGTTTCTCGATGATACTTGCACGCTTGATCATGTGCGTAAAATATTAGAGGGCGATGCCGGCCATGACGAAGCTGTCTGGAAAGGGTTGTGCGACCTTGGGTTTGCTGGTGCAGCTATTCCGGAAGAGTTTGGTGGTTTAGGGCTTGGCCCACTCGAGCTTTGCGTGTTGGCTGAAGAACTGGGCCGTTGTGTGGCCCCAGTGCCATTCAGCTCGTCGATATATTTGGCCGCCGAAGCGCTAAAGCAGTTTGGGTCGCAGAGCCAGAAAGAAACATGGTTACCGCAACTTGCAACCGGCGCGTGTGTTGGCACGGTAGCTTCATCTGAAGGCACCCAGCCGCCATCACCGGCAACGGTTAAAACCAGTTTCGCCGATGGCAAGCTGAACGGAACAAAAATTCCGGTAGCTGATGCCATGATTTCTGGTATCGCCATCGTGCTGGCCAATACGGGCGGTGCGGGCGAGCGGGCTTTGTCGTTGGTTCTGGTTGATTTGAACGGCGATGGCGTAAGCCGCCGCGAGGTGGAAACAATTGACCCGACGCGCGGGCATGGCGAGATCGTGTTTGAAAATGCGCCAGCAGAATTGCTCGGCCAGGAAGGTCAGGGTTGGGATGATTACCGACGCGTTGAGGCTGGTGCCGCGGTTCTGGTGGCTTTCGAACAGGTTGGCGGCGCTGAAGCAGCTATGAACATGGCAAAAGATTATGCGCTGGAGCGCTACGCCTTTGGTCGCCAGATCGGGTCGTATCAGGCCATCAAGCACAAAATTGCCGACATGTATGTTAAGCTGGAACTGGCGCGTTCTAATGCTTATTATGGCGCAATGGCATTTGCCGAGGATGCCGGAGACCTTGAGTTGGCGGCCGCGGCAGCACGCATTGCAGCAACCGAAGCCTATCGTTTTGCCGCGCAGGAAAGCATTCAGGTGCATGGCGGCATTGGGTTTACCTGGGAAGCCAATACCCAGTTTCACTATCGGCGTTCGAAATTGCTGGCGCTATCGCTTGGCAGTGCGAGCCGTTGGAAAGACCGTCTGGTCAGCGAACTTGAAAAAAGTAACGTGGCTTGATGCTGCTCACCTGCATCAACCAGCACAGAAAATATCCTTGATTTAGGAAGGAAAGTTAAAATGGACTTTAACGATACCCCCGAAGAAGCAAAATTTCGTGCCGAGGTGAGAGCGTGGCTGGAAGCCAACGCCAAGCCGAAAGATCCGAACAAGGCGCGCGCCGGTCGGTCGAACAAAGCCGAGGCTGATCGTCTTGCAAGCGCCCGCGTTTGGCAGGCCAAAAAAGCTGAGGCCGGTTATGCTGCGATCACCTGGCCTACTGAGTTTGGCGGACTTGGCGGCTCGTCAATCCAGTCGGTAATCTATTCGCAGGAAGAATCCAATTTCGAAGTACCCGGCGGGTTCTTTGACATTGGGCTCGGCATGTGTATCCCGACCATGATGGCGTGGGCAACAAAAGAACAAAACGAGCGTTTTGTGAAGCCGGCGCTTTACGGTAAAGAAATCTGGTGCCAGCTATTTTCTGAACCATCTGCTGGTTCCGATGTTGCGGGTCTGCGCACTAAAGCCGAACGAGACGGCGATGACTGGGTCATTAATGGTCAGAAGGTCTGGACTTCAGGCGCGCATTTTTGCGATTACGGCATTATCGTCACGCGGTCTGATCCGAGTGCTCCCAAGCACAAAGGTTTGACATTTTTCTTTCTCGATATGAAATCGCCGGGCATTGAGGTGCGACCGATTAAACAGATTTCGGGCGAGTCGAATTTTAACGAAGTGTTTTTCACCGATGTGCGCGTGCCGGACAGCCAGCGCCTTGGCGATGTTGGCGAAGGCTGGAAAGTGGCGTTGACCACTTTGATGAATGAGCGACTTGCCATTGGTCAGGGTAGTGGCGTCGATTACACCGAGCTTTTGAAACTGGCCCGTCAGACCGAACTAGAAAGCGGCCCAGCGATTAAAGACGCCAATGTGCGCGAACATCTCGCAGATTGGTATGTCGAGACCCAAGGTCTGAAATACACCAAGTTCCGCACGTTGACAGCGTTGTCGAAAGGCCAGACACCGGGCCCGGAAAGCTCGATCGGTAAGATTGTATCAGGTCCGAAAATGCAGGACTTGGCATCGTTCGCCATGGATTTGCAAGGGCAAGGCGGTATTTTACAAGGTGATGAAGATGCCGAGATGAATGCTGCTTTCCAGAACCAGTGGATGTGGGGTGCGGGCTACCGTATTGCCGGTGGTACGGACGAAATCTTGCGCAATATCGTTTCCGAGCAGGTGCTTGGTCTGCCGCAAGATATTCGCGTGGACAAGCAAGTGCCGTTCAACGAACTGCCAAGTGGCCGCAAGTAGGCTTCCGCGCCTTTAACTATCTAGCCGCGCGTCCCAAATCGGGGCGGGCGGCTTTTTGCTTTTTCAACATGTCTTGATGCAAGGCTCAAAACGCGCCAAAAAGGGACATGAACGCGTCGCATAAATTCTGTGTTGCCCCGATGATGGACTGGACGGACCGGCATGACCGGTTTTTTCTGCGCCTCATCTCACGCCATGCGCGCCTATATACTGAAATGGTTACGGCTGATGCCATTCGGCATGGCGACCGAGCAAGGTTGCTTGATTTCGACGCTGCCGAGCAACCTTTGGCGTTGCAACTGGGTGGCAGTGATCCGGCCGCGTTATCGCAAGCCGCGAGAATTGGCGAAGACTGGGGTTATGACGAAATTAATCTGAATGTCGGTTGCCCGTCTGATCGGGTACAGTCGGGCGCGTTTGGTGCTTGCCTAATGCGCGACCCTGATCTGGTGGCGACGTGCATGGATGCGATGCGTGCATGTGTACAAGTTCCGGTTACTGTGAAATGCCGCATCGGTGTCGACGACCAGAACCCTGAAGAGGCGTTGCCGCGCCTTGTGTCTGCATGCCACGATGCGGGCGTCGAGGTGTTTATTATTCATGCCCGCAAAGCTTGGTTGGAGGGCTTAAGCCCGAAAGAAAATCGGGATATTCCGCCGCTGGATTACGCACTCGTTCACGCGTTGAAGCGGCAATTTCCAAAGCTGACCATTGTTATCAATGGCGGCATCGAAACAATGGCGCAGACGCAGGATCACCTGACACATGTTGATGGGGTTATGGTCGGGCGCATGGCATATAAAAATCCGTATTTTTTGGTTGATGTCGATCGCTTGGTTTTCGGCGCAACGGATAGTCCCCTCAGTCGCGATGAGATCGTCGAATTACTCATTCCCTATGCCGAACAACTGGTTGCAAAAGGTATCCCCCTGCACGCATTGACGCGGCATTTGATGGGGTTGTATCAGGGGTGCCCGGGTGGGCGTTTATGGCGGCGTTATCTAAGCGAGAACGCGGTTGGCAATCATGTGTCGCCGCAAGTTTTGCGCGGCGCGCTGGATGTGGTTAAGGCACAAGCTGAGAAAGCTGCGCAAATTCAGAATGCCGCGCAAGCTGATGCTGCCGCGTCGTGATGGATAATTTTGACCTAGGCCAATTAATTGCGCTTGCCGCCGGCCTGCTGGCGTCAGGATATGTATCTGGCATCATTGCCGGCCTGCTCGGGGTCGGTGGTGGCATTGTTCTGGTGCCGGTTCTATTTCAGACATTCGTATGGTTTGACTTTCCCGCGCACTTACACATCCACATGGCCGTTGGCACATCTCTGGCGATTATTTGTTTTACCGGCGGACAATCGGCTCGAAGTCATCTGAAACGCGGCGCTGTCGATATCGAAATTTTACGCGCATGGGGCGGCTTTATTGCGTTCGGCGCGCTATCGGGGGCATTGCTGGCCCGCTTCATCGTTCCCGAAGGGCTTAAGCTTATTTTTGCCACGCTCGCGCTGGTACTGGGCGCGCGCATGTTGCGCGGGGTCAAAGGGCAGGGCGCTGCAAGCGCGTCGATTTCCGAGCGTTTGCAAAAAGCGTTGGCATTGCTCACGGGTTTTTTATCGGCCTTAATGGGCATTGGCGGTGGCACATTATCTGTGCCGCTGCTGGGGGCATCGGGCCGCGACATGCACCGCGCGGTGGCAACCTCTGCTTGCCTGAGTGTGATTATCGCGGTTCCCGCAGCGCTTGGTTTTGTGATGGGCGGGTGGTCATTGCCAGACTTGCCGCCATATTCGTTCGGCTATGTGAACCTTCTGGCACTGATGGCAGTGATACCGGCCAGTATGCTGGGCGCGCCAACAGGCGCACGCTTTGCGCATATTATGACGCCGCGACAATTGGAACTGGTGTTCGCTGGTTTTCTATTGCTCAGCGGCAGCCGCATGGTGCTGGCACTCGTCTAGCCGGATAAACAAGGCTTACCCATTAGAGTTTTTGGTCGTATTCACCGACTTCATCATATCCCGACAGCAAAGCGTCTATCGCCGCGAACATCGCGCGCATATTGTCATCCGACACCGGGCTTTCCACAACGACGACGAGCCCAGGCTTATTGGATGATGCCCGCACCAGTCCCCATGTGCCGTCTTCAACTGTCACGCGCACCCCATTAACCGTCACAAGATCGCGAATGTTTTGGCCGATTAGTTTATCGCCCTGCGCTGCCATGTTTTCGAAATGCGCCACCGCGCGATCGACAACGCCGTATTTTTCTGTATCCGCACAATAGGGGGACATGGTGGGTGAACTATACGCCACCGGCAATGATTTGCGCAGGTCTGCCATGGACTTATCTTGTGCGTGCTCCAGCATGTCACAAATGGCGATAGCGGTGACAATGCCATCATCATATCCGCGTCCGACTGGTGGATTGAAAAAATAATGCCCGCTTTTTTCGAAGCCCGCTAGCGCGCCGGTTTCAACCGTGTGACGTTTCATATAGCTATGGCCCGTTTTCCAGTAATGCGTGGTGGCACCGGCGGCCTGCAATTCGGGGTCAGTGGCAAATAAGCCGGTTGATTTTACGTCGGCGACAAAAACCGCGTTTTCGTGTTTCTTGGCTAAATCGCGGGCGACAAGCACGCCCATTTTGTCGGCAAATATCTCTTCGCCTTCATTGTCAACAACGCCGCACCGGTCGCCGTCTCCGTCAAAGGCAAAGCCAATATCGGCATCGCTTGCCAGCACAGTATCACGCAGCGCGTGCAACATTTCCATATCTTCCGGGTTCGGGTTGTGGTTCGGAAAGCTGTGGTCAAGGTCGCAGTGCAAGGGAACAACATCAACCCCAAGGCCTGCCAGTACATCTGGTGCAAATGCGCCCGCCGTGCCATTGCCGCATGCGACCACCGCCTTGATCTTGCGCGAAAATGGCGCGCGGTCGCCAAGGTCGGCTTTATACCGTGTCGCCATGCCGGGCACGAAGCGGTAACTGCCGCCATCGCGTGCGATGCCCTTATTTGACAAGACCATATCGCGCAAGGCGTCCATTTCGTCAGGCCCGAATGTCAGCGGCCGCGCTGCGCCCATTTTAACGCCAGTCCAGCCATTTTCATTGTGACTGGCAGTGACCATCGCGACGGCGGGAATATTCAAGTCGAACTGGGCGAAATAAGCCGTTGGCGACAGCGCCAAACCGATGTCATGCACCTCGACACCGGCGCTCACCAGCCCGTTGATAAGGGCCAGCTTGATCGATTGCGAATATGATCGGTAATCGTGCCCGACCACGATGGCGGGCGTGGTGTCTTGTTGCAAAAGGTCGTGAAGTACATTGCCCAACCCGAACCCCAGCGCTTGAATTCCCATAAGGTTAATTTCTTCTGGAAATAACCATCGCGCATCATATTCACGAAAGCCGGTTGGCTTCACTTGCGGTGTGGTTTCAAATTCTGCTGCGGAGATATCAATATGGTCTTTTGCTGGGGGGAACATGCGCAACCTCTTTTTTAACCTGATGTTTCATAGCACAAGATGGCGGTGCGCTGAATACGATTTGCCCTAATATGCACACACGCCTGCACAGGTTCCCGCGCGCAGGTATTTATGGGGGCTATTTGTAACCCCGCGCAGGCTCATCTATAACCGGCTTATGCATGAAGACGATCCAAATAGTGCCGCGAAAAAACAAGATGTCATTCGCCTTGGTCCGACAGGTCATCCAGTGCCGGATATATCGCTGCACGGCCTGCCAGAATTTTTGCCCGGCTGGGTTTGGTTGACCGGAGCTGGGCCGGGTGATCCGGGGCTTTTGACCCTGCATGCGGTCAATGCGCTCAAACAGGCTGATTGTGTGGTCTATGACGCTTTGGTGAGCGAGGATATTCTGTCTTTAACCCGCCCAGAGGCTGAGCTGATTTATTCAGGTAAGCGTGGCGGCAAACCGTCATCTCGTCAGGAGGATATTTCACGTCAGCTTGTTGCGTTGGCGCGCGACGGTCAGCGCGTATTGCGCTTGAAAGGCGGCGACCCGTTTGTTTTTGGTCGCGGTGGTGAAGAAGCCCAAATGCTTGTGCGCGCTGAGGTGCCGTTTCGCCTCATCCCCGGTATTTCTGCCGGAATCGGTGGGCTCGGATATGCCGGTATTCCGGTCACGCACCGCGAGGTCAATCACGCCGTTACATTTGTTACCGGACATTTGGCCGGAAAGGATACACCCGAATTGATGGATTGGGCGGCGATTGCCAAGGCGACGCCGGTTATCGTCATCTATATGGCGATGAGCCGTCTCGCGTCAATCGCCGATCTGCTGATCGCGGCCGGGCGTGCGCCGAATGAAAAAATCGCGATTGTCACCCATGCGACTATGCCCGAACAGCGCGTGGTTACAGGTGAATTGGGTGCGGCTGCCGCGCTTGCCGCCGAATACGACCTTGAGCCACCTTCAATTATTGTGATCGGCGATGTCGTTGATCTGCATGCCGAATTGTCATGGTTTGCGCGCCCGTTTGACGGTTAACCCTGCAAGCTTTCTAGCCGGGCCGGTAGCACGTCGATGATGTCTTGTTTCTCGGCGTTGCTGAAACCCTGCCAACCGCCGATTTCTGCAAGTTTGCGCCCGCAGCCAATGCAAAACCCTGCCCGTGCGGAAACGGCGCACAGGCGGATACAAGGTGAGGGCACGGTTTGATCATCGCTCATCGGCGCATATTATGAGTTTCCCCCGGCTTTTGCAATTGCTTGGAAATGATGTGCGATAGCGATCGGCGGGCTGGATGCGTCCGAGAGACTTGCACAGTGGCCAGGTGCCCGAATAATAACTGCGTCATTTTATCCGCATTGGCGGATTGATTTGCATGGGTTTTTGCGTCATCTTTTGGGCAATTATCAAGGAGTGTTCCGATGGACGTAGACTTTACCCCAGAAGATGTTGCCTTCCGCGAAGAAGTGCGCAGTTTCATTGAAGAAAACTACCCGAAGAACCTTGGTGCGCTGGAACGCAGCGACATGTCCAAGGAAGACCTACTAGCGTGGCACAAAGTTTTGCACACACGCGGTTGGGTCGCACCGAGCTGGCCGGTTGAGTTTGGCGGCACCGACTGGACGGTGACGCAACGCTATATATTCAACGAGGAGAGCGCGCGCTACGGTACGGTTCCGCCCATGCCATTCGGTGTGCAAATGCTTGGTCCGGTGATTTATACATTTGGCAATCAGGAACAAAAAGATTGGGTTTTGCCGGGCATTTTGTCGGGCAAAGACTGGTGGTGTCAGGGTTATTCCGAGCCTGGTGCAGGTTCTGATCTTGCTGCGTTGAAAACCAAAGCGGTGCTTGAGGGCGACGAATATGTGGTCAATGGGCACAAAATCTGGACAACACTTGCCCAGCACGCCGACTGGATGTTCTGTCTGGTACGCACAACGACCAGCGATAAACGTCAGGACGGTATTTCCTTCCTGCTGATCGATATGAAAACGCCGGGCATCACCGTGCGTCCGATTATAACGATTGATGGCGGTCACGAGGTTAACGAAGTCTTCCTCGAAGATGTGCGCGTGCCGGCGAAAAATCTGGTCGGCGAACAAGATAAGGGCTGGACGATTGCGAAATTCCTGCTCGGTAATGAGCGTTCCGGCATTGCCGGCGTTGCGCGGTCGAAAAAAGCGATTGATCGCTTGCGCGAAATTGCGCGTGGCGAGTTGGAAAATGGCGATCCGCTGCTGTCTTCGGCTGATTTCTCCCGCAAAATTGCAGAATTGGAAGTTGACCTGACAGCGCTGGAATATACTGAATTGCGTACGCTGGCGGCTGAAAGCCAAGGGCAGGGACCGGGGCCGGAAAGCTCAATCCTGAAAATTAAAGGTACGGAAATCCAGCAACGGATCACCGAACTGACGATGGAAGCGGTTGGAAATTACGCCGCCCCATGGGTGCCGCAGTTAGACGTTGGCGACAATTATCTGGCTATCGGCCCGGATCAGAGCCATGGTGTCTCACAAACCTATTTTAACACGCGCAAAACATCGATTTATGGTGGGTCAAACGAGATCCAACGTAACATCATCGCAAAAATGGTCCTCGGCCTTTAAGGTCGGGGGCGTATAATCACGGGGGGATAGTCATGGATTTCAGCTTTACAGAAGAACAAACGCTACTGCGGAACATGGTGCAGAGCTTTGTCTCAGACAATTACGAGTTTGACACGCGGATGAAAATTGTCCGTAGCGAAGAGGGAATGGACCGAGGTATCTGGCAACAATTTGCTGAACTGGGTTTGCTCGCCGCGCCATTTTCCGAGGAAATGGGCGGCCTGGACGGTGGACCGGTCGAAACCATGGTTATCATGGAAGAGCTGGGGCGTGGTCTTGTCGTGGAGCCATATTTGCCAACGATCGTTTTGTGTGGCGGTATTTTGAACCGGCATGGTTCTGATGCGCAAAAACAAGCATATCTGCCAAGCATTATTGGCGGTGAAGCGATTTGGGCGCTGGCCTTTAACGAGCCGCAAGGGCGTTTCAATCTGGCTGATATTGTTACTTCAGCGCGAGCTGAAGGCGACGATTATGTGCTTAATGGCACAAAAGCTGTTGTGCTGGGCGGCCCATGGGCCGACAAACTTATCGTGTCAGCCCGTATTTCAGGTGACCAGCGTGCACGCGAGGGCGTTGGCCTGTTTATTGTCGATAAATCGGCAAGCGGCGTGAGCACACAAGATTACCCGACCGTTGACGGTGGCCGCGCAAGCGAAGTAACGCTTGAAAATGTGTCAGTCGCAGCCGACGCCATGATCGGCGATGCAAATTCTGGGCTGGGTATTCTGGAAGAGGCTGTAGATCACGGCATTGCTGCGATTTGCGCCGAAGCCATCGGACACATGAAAATGCTCAATGATGCTACGGTTGAATATTGCCGAACCCGTAAGCAGTTCGGCGTGCCGATCGGTAGCTTCCAAGTGTTGCAGCACCGCATGGTGGATATGTTCATGGAATATGAGCAATCTGTTTCCATGACTTATATGGTGAACATGAAATTAACCGAAGATGCCGCAGCGCGCACAAAAGCCGCTGCCGGTGCCAAGGTGCAGATCGGTAAATCAGGTCGCTTCGTGGGTCAAGAAGCCGTGCAACTGCATGGTGGCATGGGCATGACTGAAGAGTTGAATGTCGGCCACTTCTTTAAGCGGCTGACCATGATCGACACCCAGTTCGGTAATGTAGACCATCATCTGAAACGCTTCGCGGCCGCGTAAGGCCAGTTTGTGCTAGATTTCGATCAGCAGGGGCATTGCGTCACGCTGACTATCAACCGGCCCGACATGCGCAATGCACTGGGCGAACCGGGTGATGCAGATGTGTTCGCTGATGCGTGCGCGCGGATTAATCAAGATCGGAGTGTGCGCTGTGTTGTGTTAACGGGCACAGGCTCGGCGTTTTCTGCCGGTGGCAATATCAAGGCCATGCAGGAGCGTCGCCAGCCATTTGATGGCACCGGCGCACAGATTGCCGAGAGTTATCGGCGCGGTATTCACCAGATCGTCCGCAATTTATGGGATTTAGAAGTGCCGATTATTGCTGCCGTCAACGGACCGGCAATTGGGCTTGGCAATGATGTGGCCAGCTTGTGCGATATTCGTATCGCAGCGAAGAGCGCCGTGTTCGGTGCAACATTTTTGAAGATCGGCCTGATCCCCGGTGATGGCGGATCGTGGTTATTGCCGCGCCAGATCGGTTTATCGCGGGCCAGCGAGTTGCTGTTCACCGGCAAAACAATCGACGCTGAAACGGCCGCCGCCTGGGGGCTTGTGTCGCACGTCGTCGATGATGACGAGCTTATGCCCGCAGCACTTGAAATGGCTGCGGAAATTAGCGCGCAATCGCCCGAGGCTTTGCGTGCTGCCAAGCGGTTATTGCGCCATGGGCAGACGGCATCCTTTGAAACGCTGATGGAAATGTCGGCGACGACACAGGCACTGATGCATCAAATGTCTGACCATCAGACTGCAATCAGTGCCATGCTTGACAAGACCCAGGCAGATTACAAAGATGAATAGATAGACAAAAAGGGAGAAAAAAATGGCGGTTGGAATTATTGCGACGCTGCGCGTTGTCGATGGCAAGCAAGGTGAATTTGAAGCAGGTTTCGCAAAGATGCAGGAAGTGGTCAAGGCCGAAGAACCGGGATGCCTTCTATACGCGCTGTGTCAGGACAAGGGCGATTCAACGACCTATCGGGTCATGGAACAATATGCAGATGATGATGCGCGCAAGACGCATGGCACATCGGATGCATTCAAGGCGGCGGCTGGCGGCCTGGGCGGATGCCTGGCTGGTGCACCGGAATTAGTTGAAGTTAATGTTATCAGCTAGGAGATATTCATGGATTTGAATTACACAGACGAGGATATTCGTTTCCGGGACGAGGTACGCGCATTTATCGACGAAGCGTTTACCCCGGATCTGCAACAGCAAATGTCGCGTTCGAAAAATGGCTATATGAGCAAGCAAGCCCACCTGATCTGGCAAAAGCGGCTATATGAAAAAGGTTGGGCAGCACCGAACTGGCCTGCGGAGCATGGCGGGGCGGGCTTCACGCCGACCCAGAAGTTTATCTACACGCAAGAAATGGATGCTGCCGGTGCACCGCATTTCGTTCCGTTCGGCTTGACCATGGTGGCCCCTGTCATCATGGCGTTCGGGTCTGATGAACAAAAACAGCGTTTCCTGCCTGATATTTTAGCCTCGAATGTCTGGTGGTGTCAGGGCTATTCGGAGCCTGGATCGGGTTCGGATCTGGCATCTCTGCAAATGAAAGCCGAAGATAAGGGCGATCATTATCTATGCAATGGGTCTAAAATCTGGACGTCGATGGCCCAGCACGCTGACTGGATTTTCTGCCTTGTGCGGACCGCCAAGACTGAAAAACGCCAGGACGGTATTTCGTTCTTGTTGATCGAGATGGACACCCCCGGCGTCAAGGTTGCGCCGCTCGTCACACTGGATGGCCCGGCTGAAAACCAGCAGGAAATAAATCAGGTGTTTTTTGAAGATGTAAAAGTGCCGAAAGAAAACCTGATCGGTGAAGAAAACAAAGGTTGGACCTACGCCAAATATCTACTGGAGTTCGAACGTGGTAACCCGTATTCAGCCGGTCTTAATCGTGCGCTGTCGAAAGTGCGTGAATTGGCGCAATCTGTTGCGGCTGACGGTGCGCCTCTAGCCGAAGACCCGGATTTCCAGCGCAAGGTCAACGACCTTGAGCGGCAGATCATGGCGATGGAAGCGACCGAATTGCGGATCTTCTCGGAGATTAGCGCGGGCCAGAATATTGGGCCGGGCTCTTCGTCATTGTTGAAAACACGCGGCACGGAAATCCAACAAGATGTCTCCGAGCTGGCTGTTGAGGCTATCGGCCAATATGGTTTCCCGTTTGTGGCAGATACCCAAGCAACGGCCAATTCGCCAGACGTTGGTTTGGAGGGTGCGCCGGTGGTTGTCCCGTCATACTTCAACAAACGTAAGACAACTATTTATGCGGGATCAAATGAGATTCAGCGAAATATTATCGCCAAGGCTGTGCTGGGGCTATAGGCCACTACCACCTATTCTTGGTCAATATTGTGAAGGGCACCGGTGACGGTGCCCTTTTTACATGAGGTAGCGAATAGCGAGCAGAAGTACGAACACGGCTAGAAACAACCCTGCCGCTGCGCCGGTGGTCGCCGTACCCGAAATCAGATAATTATTGCGGCTGATATGGGTCGCGCGGTTAACCAATGTCATGATCTGCCCGAATGCTATGGCGATGGTACCATGCCAACTACGCATGACCGGCATCGCAATGGCTCGCCAGAGCGCAGGAATAGCCCGCCTGAACAGCCAGTCAGTATTTAATACCGTGCTGTCAATTTCGGGCGGGTAGAGGCCACGCACCATGAGGAACACAAAAGC
>MDTB01115407.1_pt1 | contig 22076 bp, 23 predicted proteins | sample 811161 | NCBI WGS metagenome assembly MDTB01 (sample SAMN05326650, study PRJNA326480) | marine metagenome | isolation source: seawater | place: Mediterranean Sea | collected 2009 | reverse complement strand
ATATAAAATCATGCGTGATTACATGCCGAAAGTCGGCACGAAAGGGCTTGATATGATGCTTCGCACCTGCACCATTCAGGTCAATCTGGATTTTTCCAGCGAAGCCGATATGGTCAAAAAGTTCCGTACATCTCTGGCGCTGCAACCTGTTGCAACAGCCATTTTTGCCAATTCACCATTTATTGAGGGTAAACCGTCTGGCCATCTTTCAAGCCGAGCCGCCGCTTGGATTGATACTGATCCTGATCGATGTGGCGTTCCTGATGTGGTTTTTGACCCAGCTTTTGGCTATGAGCAATGGGTTGATTATTTGCTCGATGTGCCAATGTATTTTCTCCATCGCGGTGATGATTATAAAGATGTTGCGGGGCTATCTTTTCGGGATTTTATGGCTGGCCACTTGCTCGGATATGATGGCGAGTATCCCACTATTCATGACTGGGAAGATCATACAACAACGGCTTTTCCCGAAGTCCGGCTCAAGCAGTTTATTGAAATGCGCGGGGCTGATGGCGGTGACTGGAATATGATTTGTGCGCTGCCAGCATTATGGGTGGGGCTATTATATGATGAGCAAGCGCTTGCCGAAGCCACTGATTTAGCGAAGCATATTACCGCAAATGATGTGCTGGCTGGGCGGATTAGCGCCGCAAAAGATGGTCTTAATGGGCAATTAGCAGGTGAGGAAATATCTGCCATTGCTAAACGCATGGTATCAATTGCCGATCAAGGGCTGCGCCGCCGCAATCATCTTAATGATGCTGGCGATAATGAGACGATGTTCCTTAATGTCGTGAAGTCTATTGTTGATAAAAATGAGACACCAGCGGAACATTTGCTCGCATGTTATCATGAAAAATGGGAGCAGAATATTGATCATCTTTACGATGAATATCGCCTAAAGAATTAGTGTATGTGAGGCATTCTTGCCATGATGAAAGGCTTGTTGATTGTTGTTTTCGTTAATTTTGTTGGGGTTGGCGCGCTTATCCCAATTCTACCCTATGCGGTGATTGATGAGGCAGGCTCAAGCGAAACGGTGATGACATTATTGCTGGCATCTTTTGCGCTGGCGATGATGATTGGCTCCCCTATTCTGGGGCGATTATCAGATTATTTTGGCCGCAGAAAAGTTCTGATATGTTCCATCTTTTTCAGCGTGATCGGGCATTTCTGGTTTGCGATGACCTCGGATATCAGCATGATGTTTGCTGCCCGTATCGTGACAGGTTTTGCCTCGGGCAGTATTGGCGTCATTCAGGCAATCATCACCGATACAACTGATGCCGAAGACAGAGCAAAAGCTATGGGATTATTAGGGGCCTTTGTCGGATTTGGCTTTGTTTCAGGGCCGGCGATTGGCGGCTTGCTATCTGGCTATGGCGGCGCTGTCCATACCGCCCCATTTCTGTTTGCCTCTGCCTTGGCTCTTATCGGATTTGTCATATCAATTTTCTTTGTTCCTGAAAGCAAAGGCAATGCCCGACCACGCCAATTATCGCTGATACGGCGTTTTGTTCTGATCAGGATGAGCGGTTTAATGATGTTCGGGCTGGCGGTGTTTTTGCTTAATCTTGCCTTTGCTCAGATTGAAGCCTCTTTTACCCTGGTGCTGAAAGATGTGATGGAATATTCCAGCCGCCAGACAGGTTATGTTTTCACATGGGTTGGGGTTATCATAATCCTTGTGCAGGGGGTCTTTATTGGCCCTATTACGCGGTTTTTAACAACTATTGGCGCTTCAGCCATGGGTGCGTTTCTGCTGGTCTTTGGGCAAGTATTGACGGTCCTCATGGTCGGGTATTATGTCGGCTTTTTTGAGCCATCATTCTGGCCGATGATAATTTGCACGACACTGGTTTGTATGGGATTCGCGCTTGCCAATCCAACGATTACCGCTGCCGCCAGTCAGGTCATCCGCAAGAATGAGATTGGCGGTATCATGGGCGTTATTCAGGGTCTTGGCTCGCTTGGTCAGGTGCTGGGCCTTGTTATGTCAGGGCCGTTTTATGAACTTGGTGGCGGTGTTCTCACTTTTGGCTTTGGGGCTTGTATCAGCTTTGCGTTGTTTGTTGTGGTTTCCATGATGATTTTGTGGCCACGCCGCCGCCGTCTGTCACGGGCTTAGAAGCCCCCCTATTCTAAATCACTCTCCATATTCTCAAACTTGTTGCGCTATGCTATCATCATAAAGAATAAGTGATGACCCTTTATCTGGGCTTAATAAGCCTTTAAGGGTCATATCGAGACATTATATTTGCCGATAAGTTTAGTCATTATGCGTATAGTAATACCCACTTTAGAATACGGATGCAGATGCTTAATTATGCTTCTATGCCTGCTGTCTGCTCCTGCCCTGCTGTCTGCTTCGGCTCTGCTTTCTAATCCGGCATGGTCAGAAAATGTAGCTTCTGTTGAGATTTCGTTAGGCCAATCAGTGCGGGTGGTTGATGGTACTACCATCCATATTGGTCAATCATGGCGTGTCGTTGACGGTGATACCATCCATATTGATAGCTATAAAATCAGACTTTTAGGTATGGATGCGCCAGAGATCAGGCAGTCCTGCCAAACCTCGGGTGGTCATGACTGGGCATGTGGGGTTATGGCCAGAGATTCCCTCAAGGCCATGCTCGAAAGCCATAATCAGGAATTAGTTTGTCAGATCAATGGTAAAGACCGCTATAAGCGCGATTTAGGAAGCTGTTATATCGGCTCAATCGAAACGGGTATTAATGTTCAGCGCATGCTCATCCGCGCTGGCCTGGCGGTTGCTGAATATGGAAACCAGTATAATAGTGATGAGAAATATGCTGCCAGGGAAATGCGTGGAATGTGGGCAGGTAGTTTTTCACGGCCGAAAGATTGGCGCAAAGCCCAAAAAAACAACTGAACCAAAACATTATCTAAACGTTTTAGGCGCAATAAGGCTGGCGCAATAAGGCTAGCTCATCAGCCGATATTTGTGCCGCCAATAGTGATGCCGCCCATTTTCAATGTCGGCTGGCCAACCCCAACAGGCACGCCTTGTCCGGCTTTACCGCATGTCCCAACCCCGTGATCGAGTTCAAGGTCATTACCGATCATGGTAATCTTACCCATCGCATCAGGGCCATTGCCAATAAGTGTTGCGCCTTTGACTGGCGCGGTGATCTTGCCGTCCTCGATCAGATAGGCTTCTGAGGCGGCAAAGACAAACTTACCGCTTGTGATATCGACCTGACCGCCACCAAAATTGACCGCATAAAGACCATTTTTAACCGAAGCAAGAATCTCCGCATTAGAATAATCGCCATTGGTCATGAAGGTATTGGTCATACGCGGCATCGGGGAATGGGCAAAGGATTGACGTCTGCCATTACCTGTTGGCTCAACGCCCATTAAGCGGGCATTTTGACGATCCTGCATATAGCCAACAAGAATACCGTCTTCGATCAGAGTATTACGCCGTGATGCAGTCCCTTCATCATCAATGGTGATAGACCCGCGGCGATCCATCATGGTGCCGTCATCAATGACCGTAACGCCTTTGGCGGCAACTTGCTCACCCATGCGGCCGCTAAATAGTGATGTGCCTTTGCGGTTAAAATCGCCTTCTAGCCCGTGTCCCACGGCTTCGTGCAGCATCACCCCCGGCCAGCCAGGGCCAAGCACGACCTCAAGCTCACCAGCAGGCGCGGCTACCGATGTGAGATTAACTCTGGAAATGCGGATCGCCTCATCAACCTGACTTTGCCATGATGAGGGATCAAGCCATTGATCCAGCATGACGCGGCCACCAGCGCCACTGCCGCCGCTTTCCATGCGGCCATCTTTTTCTAAAACCACGGATACATTCAGCCTGACCAGCGGCCGGATATCAGCGGTTTGAAAGCCATCAGGGCGGATAATGCGAACGGCTCGCCATGTTGTTGCAACCGATACGCTAACCTGTTTGGTCATGGGGTCTGCTGAACGCGCATAGGCATCTATATCCTGGAGCAATTTGACTTTGGTATTGAAATCCGTTGCTTCAAGCGGATTTTCACTTGTGTAAAGCGGGGTGTTATGGCCACCTTTCGGCGGGATCGCGAAATGACCGTCATAGCCATCACTCACCGTTTTAATCGTTCCGGCAGCGCGTTTTAACGCATCAAGCGTCATTTCATCAGAATGGGCATAGCCATGCGCTTCGCCTGAAATACCGCGCAGGCCAAAACCGATGGATCGGTCATAGTTACTGGCTTTCATGCGGCCGTCATCAAAGACAAGTTGTTCGGAATGGCTTTCTTCAAGGAATAGCTCACCATCATCGCTGGCGTTAAGCGCGTCGCTAATGATGGGCATGATTTGCGCTTCATCTAGTTCTGTTTTGTTAAAAAACAGCTCATTTGTCTTGCTAATCGCGTCCATTATACAATCCCTGATATGTTCTTAATCATATGATTAATTGATGTTTCCATTTATCATTCCACTTATTTGAGCGCTATGCCTAAACATAACTTACGCTCACATCTTTATATAGTGCTATGATACGATATTGAAGGATGAAAAGGAAAATTATCTTTACAATTTGGGTTTGGCGGCGCTCATGCGACCACCTGTCGCAAGAAATCAGTAAGTTGAACTTGTTTCGATTGTGGCATTTCTATTAATATCTGTTTATGTTCGGTATCAGAATTTGGTTTCCGAATTCAAATAAGGGGGAATATCCATGCGGAATAGCAATTTAGTCAAACCTTTGGGCGCAGTTACCAGTCTGCTGAGCTTTGTTGCCATGCTAGTGATGTCGGCGACAGCGATGGCGGCAGCACCTGAGCCATGGCAAATGGGGCTACAACCGCCAGCAGGCTCAATCGCTGAACAAGCCAATGACTTGCATAACCTTTTATTGGTTATCATCACGGCTATTTCGGTATTTGTCTTGCTGCTGTTGGTTTATACATGTTTTCGGTTCCGCGAATCCAAAAACAAGGTTGCTTCCAAAACCACCCATAACCCACTGATCGAAGTCCTTTGGACGGTTATCCCGGTGATCATATTGGTGGTGATTGCTATACCATCCTTCCGCCTGCTTTATTATCAGGATCGCACCGACCTGGCCGATATGGTGATTAAGGTGACTGGCGCCCAGTGGTATTGGAGCTATGAGTATCCTGATGAGCAGGTTGCCTTTGATAGCTACATGATTGAAGACGAAGACCTGACAGAAGGCCAGCAGCGGTTATTAGAAGTCGATTACCCCCTGGTTGTCCCCGAAGGAACACGGATTAAGCTTCTGGTCGAAGGCATTGATGTCATGCATTCATTCTTTGTGCCTTCACTAGCGGTTCAGAAATATACAGTTGTTGGACGCACCAATGAAACATGGATTGATGTGCCAATGGGTGAGGCAACATATTATGGCCAGTGCAATCAGATTTGCGGCACTAATCATTCCTATATGCCTATCGTTATTAAGGCGGTTTCAGCTGAGAATTATGCGGCTTGGCTTGAGGGCGCGAAAGAAGAATTTGCAACTGGTCCAATTACACCCTCTGAGGTGGAACTGGCATCAGTCGAATAGTAATCAGAAAGTCTGAGGAGCAATATCATGGCGACAGCAACAGCTGATAATCACGAGCATCACGGAGCGCCGAAAGGATTTGTTCGGCGCTGGCTTTATTCTACCAACCATAAAGACATTGGGACGATGTATATAATTTTCGCCATTCTCGCGGCGTTGATTGGTAGTGGTATTTCCATTTACATGCGAATGGAGTTGATGGAGCCGGGTGTTCAATACATGGAAAATGGCCATGTCTGGAACGTCTTTACAACGGCGCACGGGCTGATCATGGTGTTCTTTGTGGTGATGCCGGGGCTTATTGGCGGCTTTGGCAACTGGTTTGTGCCGATTATGATTGGGGCGCCGGACATGGCTTTCCCGCGCATGAATAACATTAGCTTCTGGTTGTTGCCGCCAGCCTTTATTTTGCTTCTGATGTCTGCTGTGGCCGATGGTGGTGCTGGTGTTGGCTGGACAATCTATCCGCCGCTTTCAGGCAGTGATGGAACGCCGGGGATGTCGATGGATTTTGCGATCCTGTCGCTTCACCTTGCTGGCATATCATCTATCCTTGGCGCGGCTAACTTTATTACTACTATCTTTAATATGCGGACACCGGGGATGAGCTTGCATCGTATGCCGCTTTTTGCCTGGTCAATGCTCGTCACCGCATTTTTGCTTCTGCTTGCCGTGCCTGTTCTGGCTGGTGCTATTACCATGCTGCTAACAGACCGTAACTTTGGTACAGCCTTCTTTATTCCGGCTGAGGGCGGTGACCCGATCTTGTTCTTGCATCTGTTCTGGTTCTTTGGGCATCCCGAAGTGTATATTATGATTCTGCCAGCCTTTGGCATTGTTAGCCATATTATTTCAACCTTCAGCCGCAAGCCTGTCTTTGGGTATCTGGGCATGGTTTATGCGATGGTCGGTATTGGCTTTGTTGGCTTTATCGTCTGGGCGCACCATATGTACACGGTTGGCCTAAACGTTGACACGCAAGCCTATTTCACGGCGGCAACAATGGTGATTGCTGTGCCTACGGGGATTAAGATTTTCTCATGGATTGCGACCATGTGGGGCGGCTCTATTCGCTTTGAAGTGCCGTTGCTATGGGCGGTTGGATTTATCTTCTTGTTCACGGTCGGCGGTGTCACTGGGGTTGTGCTGTCTAATGCCGGTATTGACCATGTGTTGCATAATACCTATTACGTTATCGCGCATTTCCATTATGTGTTGTCACTTGGGGCGGTATTTGGCCTGTTTGCCGGCTTCTATTACTGGTTCTCAAAAATGACGGGATTTGAGTATAGCAAGCGTCTGGGGCAGCTGCATTTCTGGATCACATTTGTTGGCGTTAATCTAACCTTCTTCCCCATGCATTTCTTGGGTCTGGCGGGTATGCCGCGCCGTTACATTGACTACCCAGACGCCTTTGCAGGCTGGAATATGGTGGCGTCTATTGGCTCATATATCAGTGCCTTTGGGGTTCTGGTATTCTTGTTCCTGGTGGCTGAGGCCTTTATCTCACGGCGTCGTGCGGCGGCTAATCCTTGGGGTGAGGGGGCAACTACTCTTGAGTGGAAAGTTGCGTCACCGCCGCCTTATCACACCTTTGATGAGTTGCCAAAAGTCTAATCAACTGCTGGCAGGTGATCAAACATAACGTATCAGGATCCATTATGGCTCAGGTAATAACGACACAACCACATCTTGCTTCACCAGGGGATTTATTTGCCCTGATGAAGCCGCGTGTCATGAGCCTGGTGATTTTTACAGCCCTTGTTGGGATGTTAGTATCGCCAATGGATGCACATCCTATTTTGATGATCATCTCATTATTGGCAATCGCCGCAGGGGCAGGCGCATCAGGGGCGATTAACCAATGGTATGACCGCGATATTGATGCTCAGATGGAACGGACAGCTAACCGGCCATTACCGCAAGGGCTGGTGCAACCTGACGAAGCATTGAGCCTTGGGCTGATCATTTCGGTGTTGTCGGTTCTGGTGTTGTATTTCACAGGCGGGGCAAGTGCGGCGGCTATGCTGGCCTTCACCATTTTCTTTTATGGATTTATCTATACGGTCTGGTTGAAACGCAGCACGACCCAGAACATTGTTATTGGTGGGGCGGCAGGGGCATTCCCACCTGTCATTGGCTGGCTTGCTGCTGGTGGTGATTTTGGTCTTGCTCCGGCTATTTTGTTTCTGATCATTTTTGCCTGGACACCGCCGCATTTCTGGGCATTGGCTTTGGTCAGGAACGATGACTATACTCGTGTTGGAGTGCCGATGTTTCCTGTTATTCACGGCTTTAAGGCAACCAAAAATCAGATATTCATCTATGCCCTTATTGTTGCTGTTGCGGGGATGATACCGACGCTGATCGGCTTATCGAGCTATGCTTATATGGCATTATCCGCCGTATTGGGGCTGCGGTTTGTTATGTTGTCATGGGCGGTTTGGCGGTCTGATGATGCTGATCTGCAAACTCCAATGGCGTTATTTCGGTTTTCGATTTTGTATTTGTTTCTGATCTTTTTGGGGCTTGGTCTTGATGCGGCGATTGCGCCGTTCTGGATGGGAACGTAAATCATGGCTAAAGCGAAAACGGATACGCCAAAAGCCACTAAAAAAGCTCCTGATCAGGACATTGGTCAAGACGTTGGTCAAGCCCCTTATCAGGACATTGATCATGCTGCCGTTATGCGGCGCCGTAATTTGGTTATGCTGGGGGTTGTTCTTGGTCTGGCAGTATTATTTTTTGTCATCACCATTGTTAAGATGAGCGTTGAATAATGCATAGTAACATGACACATCAGCACTATCGCAATAAACGCATGATGGTCTTTATCATGGGTTTGGTGATGGGCATGGTTGGGCTGGCTTATGCGTCAGTGCCGCTTTATCAGTTATTCTGTAAAGTTACCGGTTATGGGGGGACGACACAAGAATCGCTGGCAGCGCCGGGGGCAGCGGCTGGGGCGATTATTCGTGATGTGCGGTTTAATGCGTCAACAATGCCGGACTTGAAATGGCATTTCGCTGGCCCTGAGAAGCCTGTATCAGTGGCGCCGGGTGAAGAAGTCTTGATCCATTACACGGCAACGAATATCAGCGATGTGCCAGCAACTGGCACCTCAACATTTAATGTGACGCCGTTTAAGGCAGGCTCATATTTTATGAAAATTGATTGTTTTTGTTTTGAGGAACAGACATTACAACCTGGCGAGACGGTGAAAATGCCTGTTGTATTTTATCTTGACCCGGACATTGATCAGGATATTAACACGCAGGAAGTTCCTGAAATTACCTTGTCCTACACGTTTTTTGCTGTAGAAAATGAAGACTAGATCATATAATTGATCTGCTGAAACACTGAAGGGGGAAAACATGAGTGGAGAACAAAAGCATCCATATCATTTAGTAGAGCCAAGTCCTTGGCCAGCATTAGGATCAATGGCAGCATTGACCATGGCTATTGGTGGCGTTTTGTTCATGCATGAACATGCTTATGGTGGGTATCTGATGATGCTGGGCTTGGCGCTGGTTCTGGCGACCATGTTTTATTGGTGGCGTGATGTTGTGCGTGAGGCGGAATATCAAGGCCATCATACTCCGATTGTTCAAATAGGTATGCGTTATGGAATGATGCTTTTCATCTCATCGGAGGTGATGTTCTTTGTTGCCTTTTTTTGGGCGTTCTTTGATCGGGCGTTATTTCCGGTTGGTGGCATCTGGCCGCCAGAGGGGATACATACCTTTAACCCGCTCGACCTGCCATTGATTAATACCATGATTTTGCTGTTATCGGGCTGTACAGTGACATGGTCGCACCATGCGCTACTGCATGATAACCGCCGTGATTTCATGATAGGATTAGCGGTAACTGTTGGTCTGGGTGCCTTATTTACCGCGCTTCAGGCTTATGAATATCATCATGCTCATTTCGCGTTCACAGATGGCATTTATCCTTCTATTTTTTACATGGCGACAGGCTTTCATGGATTGCATGTGATTATTGGAACGCTGTTCTTATTGGTCTGTTTATATCGTGGTGCTATTGGCCATTTCACCGCCAAACATCATTTCGGATTTGAAGCCGCCGCTTGGTATTGGCATTTTGTTGATGTCGTCTGGTTGTTCTTATTTGTTGCCGTCTATATTTGGGGCGGTTGATTAACATGCTTGAGGGAAGCCCGATAGGGCCGGTAAGGCGAGCCTTAAATAATACCTGCCCGAATTGTGGCGAAGGGTCGTTATTTACATCATGGCTTAGAATGGCGCCCTCATGTAGCTCATGCGATTTTGACTTTAGTGAACTTGATGCTGGCGATGGGCCAGCATCATTTCTTGTGCTTATCTATGGCGCATTAATCGTCCCCCTGGCTTTCCTGCTTGAAGTATTGGCTTCACCGCCGTTATGGCTACAAGCCTTGCTTTGGGGGGTGGTCATGTTAATCGCAACAATCAAAAGCCTGCGTCCATTAAAAGCACTGATCATTGGTTGGCAATTTCGGATACATGATCCGGATAAAAAGTATTTTTAGAAAGGCACTGACAGGATGGGATTTCGTCCAGCCTTGTGGATGACGATTTGTTCGCTCATCGCTCTGGTTTTATTGATCGCTCTGGGGAGCTGGCAGATTTATCGCTTGCAGTGGAAAGCTGAGCTGATTGCTGAGTTTGAAGAACGCGCGCATGCCGCCCCGCAAGCGGTGATAGCGATTGATGCCAATAGCCCCCAAAGATACCAACGGGTGACCGCAGAAGGCACTTGGCTGCATCAGTATGAGGTGCAGTTAATTGGCCGCACCTATGAGGGAACAGCAGGCTATCATGTCATTACCCCGTTAGCGTTAACTGATGGCCGCATAATGCTGGTCAATCGGGGCTGGGTATCACAGAAATATAGAATGCCAGACAGCCGCCCATCAACTTTGATCAATGATCTTGTTTTGGTTGATGGAATTATCCGCTTACCTGCTCAAAAAGGCTATTTTGTTCCTGAAAATAATCTGGAGAAAAATGATTGGTTTACGTTATCTATTGCTGATATTGCCCGTTATCACTCGCTTGACGGCCAGTTGATCACCAATTTTACGATGGATGCGTTGCGCGATCCAGAGGCTAATACATTGCCGATCGGGGCAGCGGTGGATATCAATCTTCCTAACAATCACTTGCAATATGCAATTACATGGTATGGTCTTGCCTTAGGCTTAATTGGCGTCTATATCGCATGGCATAGGGCGGCAGGCCGATTTGGACGGGTGAAATCATAGAAAATGGCAGGTTCCATGCAATATATTAGCACGCGAGGGCAGGATGCCCCGATTAGCTTTGCTGATGCGCTGTTAGCTGGATTAGCTCGTGATGGCGGCTTATATCTGCCGACAGAATGGCCGCAATTTGCTGATGGTGAGCTGATGGCTATGGCGAGCATGCCATATGCTGAGGTTGCGGCGCGGATTATGGCTAAGTTTACTGGTGATGATTTATCTTTTGATGAATTGCTGGGGATTAGCCAGAACGCCTATGCGACATTTTCGGCAGATGAAGTTACCCCATTAACCCGTATCAATGATCAGATACATTTATGTGAGCTTTATCACGGGCCAACCATTGCCTTCAAAGATGTGGCGATGCAAGTGCTGTCTCGGCTGTTTGATTATGAGCTGAAAAAGCGTGGCTCGAAAGCGGTTATTCTGGGGGCGACTAGCGGTGATACAGGCTCGGCTGCATTAGAGGCTTTTCGCGGCCGTAACATGGTTGATATCTTTATCCTCTATCCTGATGGTCGCGTGTCACCTGTCCAGGAACAGCAAATGACAAGTGTAATTGCCGATGGCGCGCATGCGGTCGCCGTTGCTGGTGATTTTGATGACTGTCAGGCGATTGTCAAGTCGCTGTTTGGTGATTTAGCGTTTCGTGACCACGTCGGGTTATCGGCGATTAATTCGATTAACTGGGCGCGTCTGATGCCGCAAATTGTCTATTATGTGACGTCAGTTCTGGCATTAGGCGGGCTTGAAAAGCCAATATCCTTTGCTGTTCCAACTGGCAATTTTGGCAATATTTTTGCTGGCTATGCGGCGATGAAAATGGGCTTGCCGATCAAACAATTTATCTGTGCCTCAAACTGCAATGATATTCTGACACGGTTTTTTGATACTGGTGTCATGGAACGCCGCATGGTTGAGCCAAGTCTTAGCCCGTCAATGGATATTCAGGTATCAAGCAATTTTGAACGGCTGATGTTTGAATTGCTAGGCCGTGATGGGGCGCAAACCCGTGATATTATTAACCGTTTTAACAACACCGGGCAGTTCACGCTGACCCGTGATATGATGGCATCTGATATCAATATGTTTAGCGGTTTTCGCTGTGATGATGCGGCGACGCTGAATGAAATCAGCCAGACGTGGCGCAACGATGGTATCATGGTTGACCCCCACAGCGCCATTGGCCTGGCGGCAGGGCGTGAGGCTGCCAAATCAAGTGATGATCAGATTGTTGCACTAGCATGCGCGCATCCGGCGAAGTTTCCTGATGCGGTAGAAAAAGCAACAGGCATCAGGCCAGAATTACCCCCGCATCTCGCTGATCTGATGGAACGCCAACATCAGCGTCTGACTGCTGCCGCAACAACGGATGCGGTTGCAGGCCTTATTCAAAACCATAGCCGGTAGGAGGGGTTTGCACCTATGACGGCATCATCCGCCTTTTCTGATAGCAATACAGCACAGATCACGCGCCGTGATAGTGGGCTAATTGTTGCCACAACAGCGATGCCACATGCTAGCAGTCTAGCGATAGGTATCTGGATTTCAGCAGGCAGCAGAGATGAGCGCGAAAGTGAACATGGCATCGCCCATATGCTGGAACATATGGCGTTTAAGGGGACGGAGAGCCGAGATGCGGAAACCATTGCCCGTCAGGTGGAGGATATTGGCGGCTTTATAAACGCCCATACGAGCCGTCAGGAAACCGCCTATTATATCCGCTTATTGCCCGAACATCTAAGCTTTGGTCTTGATATGCTGGTTGATATCCTGACGCAATCGACCTTACCTGATCATGAGATTGTCAGAGAAAAGGGCGTCATTATCCAAGAGATTGGTCAGGCGTATGACACCCCTGATGATATCGTTTTTGATCAGTTTCAGTCATTATGCTATCCGCAGCATGCGGTTGGGCGGCCTATCCTTGGGACAACCGATAGCGTCAACAGCTTTCAAAGGAATGACTTGGCGACGTTTATGGAACGCTATTATGGCGCCAGTAATATGGTACTGTCGGTGGCTGGCCAGATTGATCATGATGATTTGTTGCGCCATGTTGATGCAATCGAAGCTAAATTATTAAAGCCGGTTGATACGCCTGAACGACATGCCCCGAAATGGCCTGACCATGCAGGCAAGCGGCAGGATATTCTCATAAGAGAGTTGGAGCAGACACATCTTGTCTTTGGCTGGCCTGTGCAGCCGTCTAATGATCATGATCGCTTTGTCTTACGGGCGTTAGCGATTTTATATGGCGGCGGTATGTCCTCACGATTATTTCAAGAGATTCGTGAAAAAAGAGGCTTATGTTACAGTGTTTTTGCATTTGGTCAGACAATGTCTGATTATGGCAATTTTGGCGTCTATGCTGGCACTGACGCTGATGATGGCAATGAACTGATTACCGTTGCCTTTGATCAGCTAGCGGATTTAGCCCAAAAGACAGGCGCAGATGAATGTGAGAGGGCAAAAGCGCAGATGCGGTCATCTGTTCTCATGCAACGGGAAAGCGTCATGAATATATGTGAGGCGATGCCGCGCGAATGGTGGCGTTATGGCGGCCTCAAAGATGCTGCAAGCTATCTGGATATGATAAATTCCATTACTTGCCGTGATATTGAACGGATGAGTTCGCGGATTCTGGCTGAATATCCAGTTATGGCGGCGATTGGGGATAGGCGCGCCAATATGCTCATGTCAACCGATCAGATGGATACACTAGCCCGCTAGGAGCGTTTGATGCGGATTAGGCGTGGCCTATGCTACTCGACATATGTTCGGTGGCAATGCCGAGGCGCGAATAGCAATCTTGCCATTGGTTGCGGCTTAAACAGCTAAACACCAGATCATGCGCGTAAGGCATGGTGATCCAGCAATTATCCTTAATCTCTTTTTCAAGTTGACCCGCTGTCCAGCCGGCATGACCCAGAGCAATAATAAACTCACTAGGGCCATGGCCTTCGGCAATTTCTGAAATGATGCGAATATTGGCTGTCATAGCGGCAACATCACCAATTATTATTGATTCAGGTATCATATGGTCTTTCGAATGTAACACGATTCCGCGTGATTTTTCCACTGGGCCGCCATAGTGAATAGGCACATCGCCATTAAAAAGAGGGGTGCCAATATCAAGCTGGCTGGTCAAAGCATCCAGATCAAGATTATTTACTTTTTGATTAATAATTAAACCCATAGCCTGATCACTATCGTGTTTACAGATCAAAATGACACTATTCGCAAAACGTGTGTCATCAATTTGCGGCGAAGCGATCAATAATTGTCCAGTTAGCGCGTTTTTCATCATTATGAATAAATGCTAGCGACAAATCAGTCACTTGACCAGATGAATTATGTCAGTCATTGCTATGGAATAAAAATAACAGTGATGGAACACCACATGCATTGCGCCTTACATATCATGCTAGCAGTTTGGGTGCTGGGTATTTTTGCGGTTTTTGCCAGCCCTCATGCTGATGCGGCGTCTGGCCCTTGGCAAGGCGGCGATGAGGTAGAATTGCGCCTCATCTCAGCTACGGGGCAATATGATTCTGTTAAAACCAATCATGCGCTAAATGCAGGGCTTGAGGTAAAGCTAGCCAAAGGCTGGAAGATTTACTGGCGTAGCCCCGGTGATGCTGGTTTGCCGCCAGTGTTAGATTTTTCTAATAGTTCAGCCGTCAAAGGCCATCAGATGCTGTTTCCAGCGCCTGAGCGGTTCAGTCTGTTTGGTCTTGATACATTTGGCTATGGCGAGCATGTTATTTTTCCTCTAACGCTTGATATTGACCCTGATCTCTCATCACAGCGACAGCTGGTTATTGTTGCGGGATTTAGCGGCTTGGTCTGTGCTGATATTTGTATCCCGGTTGAGGAAACGCTGACCATGGCTGTGCCTGTCAGTACTATCAGCGGGCAAGCCAGCGATCAGCCGGCACCATCTGATCATGCATTTGCCATTGCTCAGGCGCGGTCTGCGGTTCCGTCACAGGCCACGGGAAATGGCTATCAAGTTCAATCAGCGCAAATTATAGGTGATCAGCTTGCGGTAACGATCCATGATCAAGCTGGCGCTGTCTATTCGATGTGGCAGGGCGATATCTTGATTGAAACTGATGCCGAAGGCTATGGCTTTGCTGCTCCTCAGTTTCGTGAGGGTATGAGTCATATCGCTATTACAGGCCGTGATGCCGCGCCGCTTATTGGCAACATGGCGACGCTGACCATTATTCATCCGACCTTTCTGCTTGAGCAAACTATTGCCATAGAAACTGGCAGCGCGAGTTCAATTCTAACCGCTATATTGCCGATGTTGGTGCTGGCATTTATCGGCGGGCTTATCCTCAATATTATGCCGTGTGTGTTACCTGTGCTATCGCTCAAGCTGACGAGTATCCTTAACCAAGGCAATGCGAATAAGGCACAGATCAGGCGATCTTTTCTGATGTCGGCGGCAGGTATCATTCTATCCTTCATGGTGCTTGCTGGCGGCTTGCTGGGGATGCGCGAAGCAGGCTTGGCCATCGGCTGGGGGATACAGTTTCAGAACCCATATTTTCTGGCGGTCATGGCTATCCTGATGATAGGATTTGCGCTCATGATGATTGATAAGGTGATGCTACCTGTCCCTGATTTTGCGCGCCGCTGGTCAGGCCAATTAAAAACTGGCCATGGCGGTTGGCATGATCTGGCATCTGGGGCATTAGCGACAATATTGGCAACGCCATGTTCGGCGCCATTTGTTGGAACGGCTATTGCCTTTGCCTTCACCGCGCCATCAGGTGCCATGCTGATTATATTTTTTGCAATGGGCGGCGGTCTGGCGACGCCCTGGTTATTGGTGGCGCTGTTTCCGCAATGTGCCGGATATTTGCCGCGTCCCGGCAAGTGGCTTATCTATGTCAGATATGTGCTAGCCGCAGGATTGCTGATAACAGCGACATGGCTGGGCTATGTGTTATCGGTTGTCATTAGCGATAGCCAATCGCCATTATCAGGTGACTGGCAGCAATGGCAGCCTGGGCTTGCCGAAGAATATGCTCGTGATGGTAACATTGTGCTGGTTGATGTGACGGCAGATTGGTGCCTGACATGCAAAGCAAATAAGTTTCTGGTGCTAGATTTAGGCCGTGTTCAAGACTATCTGGATGCTGAGAATGTGATTTTGTTGAAAGCTGACTGGACAAAGCCAGATGATGATATTCTGACCTATTTATCGGGTTTTGGGCGTTATGGTATCCCCTTTAATATTATCTATGGACCTGATGCTATTGATGGCATTATTCTGCCTGAATTACTAACCGTTGACGCTGTCTTTGAGTCCATTGAAATTGCTGATTTAAAAACTAATTCTCAAAAATAGTAATAAAAGGAGCAGTAATGAATATTGCAGTAGGACAATCGCTGCCAGACGTCACTGTTCATATCAAACGTGATGGCAAGGTGACGGAAACAACCTTGGTAGAATGGGCAGGTGATAAATCCGTTATTCTAATTGCTGTCCCCGGAGCTTTTACGCCTACCTGTTCCGAAAAGCATTTGCCGGGTTATATTGCTCATGCTGACGCCTTAAAAGCCAAGGGTATTGATGCTATTGGCTGTTTATCTGTCAATGATGTTCATGTCATGGCGGCATGGGGCAAGGATAGTGGGGCGGATGGCAAGGTTGATATGATTGCTGATGTCCATGGTTTAGCGGCACATGCTATGGGGATTGATGTTGTTACAACGCCAGTCTTGGGAAAAAATAGAGCCGCACGGCTGGCATTGGTTGCAAAATCAGGGCTGGTCACCGACATCTATAAAGAAGAGCCATCGGTGTTTAGTGTCTCATCAGCCGAATATATGCTGGAAAGACTTTAGCGCCACCGCAAATCCGCAAATCATCATCCTAAGTGGTGAGCTTTTCTGCCTCAGCTTTTGCTAATTGATCACAGCGTTCGTTCATGGGATGGCCAGAATGGCCTTTGACCCATTCCCATGTAATATCAAATTGCTGACTTAGCGCATCGAGCTGCTGCCATAAATCCTGATTAGCCACCGGTTTTTTGCTGGCCGTTTTCCAGCCGTTTCTGCGCCAGCCATTTATCCATTTGGTGATGCCATCACGGACATAAATACTGTCAGAGACGAGCCGGATCGGGATAGGACGATTAACCGCCTCAAGCGCCCGAATAGCGGCAACAAGTTCCATCCGATTATTTGTTGTATCGGCTTCACCACCTGAAAGTTCTTTTTCCTGCCCTTGCCAGATCAATATCGCGCCCCAGCCGCCGGGCCCCGGATTACCTAGACAGGCGCCATCCGTGTAAATCTCTAAAATCCTGTCTTCGTGGGGCTTACGCATCAGGACACGCCGATCTCTTGAGAAGAAGCGATAAGGTGGAAGAACTTCAAGCGATGCCAGTAATCATCAGGATTATGAGGCTTAACCTGGGCGTCTTTCGGGGTATGGATCAAGTCATAAAGACGGGTGAGATAAAACCGCATTGAGGCACCTCTGGCCAGGATAGGCAGGGCCTTGATCTCATCATCTTGCAGCATGCGATGGGCGGAATATCCGGCAATTAGGGCTTTTGCTTTATGCAAATTAAACTGTTCGGGATTATCAAAGCACCATGCATTAATCATGATCGCCAGATCATAGGCGAGCATATCCTGGCAAGCAAAATAGAAATCAATGACACCAGTAATGGCAGTATCTTCAAACAACACATTATCCGGAAATAAGTCACCATGAATAACGCCTTTAGGCAGCTCTGTTGGCCAGTCTTTTTCAATTTGGATGAGCCATTTTTGAATCTGTGACATCTGGCTGAAATGCTTATTATCGGCGAGATCAGTTTTAATCTGATCAGCTAATTTCTGCCATGTATGCTGATTAAGGGCATTGGTGCGGGGCATGGTAAAATCGGCGCTTTTTATATGCATTTTCGCTAGAATAGCACCTGCGGCATGACACTGTTCCAGATCAGGCGAGGCCGTGCATGTGCCATTATGAAAGCTGACAATCGCCATGAACTTTCGCTCAATCTGCCTAAGGACTTGGCCATCCTTAGCCGCAATAGGCATCGGGCAAGGATAGTCTTTATGCGCCAGATGCGTTTTCAGATTAATGAAAAATGGTAAATCTGCGGGATCAACACGTTTTTCATAAATCGTCAGAATGAAGCTGCCTTCAGTCGTTTCAAGTTTATAATTTGTGTTCTCAACGCCTTGGGTAATTCCGATGAGCGATTGCCGCTGGCCAATATCATATTGCAGCAGGACATGGTCAATCATCTCATCACTGACAACAGTATAAACAGCCATTGGGTTATGATCTCAACACAGATGGAATATTAAAAATAACAGACTCGGTTGCCGATACATGCCTGTCTATGCAGACATGATAACGGCCAGCAATAGCAGCAACAACATCCTCGACCAATTCTTCAGGAGCAGATGCGCCGGCGGTCACGCCAATCGTCTCAGCACCCTCAACAAGCGGCCATGCGATCGCATCCGCATTGGCAATAAGCCGTGCTGATGTGGCGCCAAACCTCTCTGCTACTTCAACTAAGCGTTTTGAGTTAGATGAGTTTTCGGCACCAATAACAAGCACCAGATCAGTCTTGCCAGCAATTTCTTTGACAGCTTGCTGACGATTAGTAGTGGCATAGCAAATATCTTCGCCGCGTGGACCTTTGATATCAGGGAAACGCTCACGCAAGACGGCAATAATCTCTGCCGTGTCATCAACGGATAAAGTCGTCTGTGTGGCAAAGGCCAGATTATCAGTGTCGGTGGGCATGACGTCTCTTGCATCATCAACTGTCTCAATCAGGGTCATGGCCTGGCGGTCAACCTGCCCCATTGTTCCCTCAACTTCAGGGTGGCCAGCATGCCCAATAAGCAAAATATGCGCGCCATCCTGAAAATGCCGTGTGGCTTCAACATGAACTTTGGTCACCAGGGGGCAAGTCGCATCAACAGCAATCATCTGCCGCCGCGCGGCCTCATCAACAACTGCCTTTGCCACGCCATGCGCTGAAAACACAACATGCTCACCATCGGGGATTTCATCAAGTTCCTCAACGAATACAGCACCCATTGCCGCCAGCCTGTTAACAACATGCTTATTATGGACAATCTCATGCCGGACATAGACAGGCGCACCAAACTTTTTTAGCGATTCTTCAACAATTCGAACGGCGCGATCAACTCCTGCACAAAACCCTCTTGGCTCTGCGAGGATGATGGTTTTTGATAAATCATCTGTAAAATCATTAGTCATGATTATGTTCTGCTTGAAGTTTTGAATTTGGTCAACTTGAAACACAGGAATAAACGAGTATAGTGCATAGATCAGTTGAATAAAGGGCAACCATAATGCAAAACCAATATTTAGGAATGACACCATTAATAAAACGCCTGACGCGACCATTGCTGGCTATTGGCCTGTTTGCTGGAATAACAGCCGGAGTCACAGGATGCGCAGTATTTGAACCTGAATATGGGGAATGCCCGCCCGTCTATGCCGCAGAAGGCGCAGAGGAGAAATATATCTATGGCACAAGTCTGGGTCAGATTATAAAGGTGCGGTTTAACGGGATTGCAGGCCAGTGTGTTCCGCGTGAAGGCTATACTGATATGCGGTTATATATCAATTTGCTGCTGCGCCGTGATATGACAACAGGCAGTAATATTGAACGGACTGATATTCATATAACAGCGGCTATTGTTGACGCTGATGATAATGTCGTTAGCCGTGTAGTGTTTGCCGATGATGCCAGTTTCCAGTCTGGTATGGAAATATCACAGCCGCAATGGAAACAGCGCCTGGATGTTCCTTATGGGCATAAAGTCGTGCTTGCGCTAGGCCGCGTGGCAGAGTGAGCTGATACCCGTTATATGGACTATGATGACATCAGGTTATGGGTGCGGCATGGATGCAAGATGAGTGCGGTATGGGTTTTGAGACCATGCCGCGAGGCTCAGCACGTTATCATTAGCCGATAAATGCGCAGATTAGTTAAACGATTTAATTGATGCGATATCGGCCTTTAGCAGTTTATCTGCCGCCGCTTTATCCATGTTTTCAGAAATAATATGAGCCGCAGCGCTAGTCGCCAGTTGCGCCGCCCGCGTTCTGATCTCAGCCATGGCTTCGGCCTCTAATGCCTTGATCTTTGATTCGGCTTGTGCTTTCCGGCGTTTGATACTGGCTTCGGCACTGGTTTTGGCATTTTCTTCTATTTGCAACGCGGCTTTCTCGGCATTGGCGATAATTTCAGCCGCCTTATCCGTCGCTTCACGCTGAAGACGCTGGTATTTTTGCAACTCATTCTGAGCCTCGTCACGAAGCGATTTTGCTTCATCAAGATTTTTACGGATATCTTCTGTCCGCTTATCAAGAGCAGATGAAATTGCTGATCCAGCCTTTTTCCAAACAAGGGCAACAAATACTCCAAAAGAGATCGCCACCCAAAGGCTTTCATCAATCATTGGTCCACCAGGTCCTGCCGCCATGTCAGCGTCCTCCAATCAAACTGCTTTACGCAAGCGCTTTTTCCGCTTGCTTAACCTGCTTTTTAGCATCGGTTTTAGTAACCTTCATGCCAGTAAGCTGGCGCACAACATCAATGGCTGATGTTGCCGCAATCTCTGAAACGTCTTTTAGTGCTGCATTCTTGGCATTGGCGATATCAGCTTCTGCTGCCGCCATTTTCTTTGCCAGATTAGCATTAGCCGTTTCCATTTTGCGATCCATTTTATTCATGATGCTTTCGGTGGCTTGGCGTGTTTTATCGCTGGCCTCATTACGAGCATTTGCCAGCATGTCTTCAAACGCGACCCGCGCCTTTTCAGCATCTTCAGATGCTTGTCTTGCCCGCCGTAAGTCATCTTCGATACGATTGTGACGTTCTTCCAGCACTGAGCCAATGCGAGGAACAACGACACGCCACATCAACAGATAAGCAAGCATAAAGCTCACAATCAGCCAGAAGATCTGGGTTGGCCAAGTGGTGAAATCCAGCTGTGGCAGACCGCCGCTTGCCTCACCCTTTTCCGATGCGGCAAGCGCAACATTAGACATTGTCATAACAATGCCGCCAGCCAAAAGGCCGGAAGGGTAAGATTTGATTTGACGCGGTTCCGTCTGACCTGATGGTTTCATGACGCAATCCCTGATCTATGGCTTAATAGTGTCTCAAAATATTGTTTCTAAGCGTATTAAAATACGAAGAGAAGCAATAGGGCAACAACGAGTGCGAAAAGCGCAATCGCTTCGGTCAGGGCAAAGCCCAGAATGCCGATACCAAAGACGTCGTTACGTGCCGATGGGTTACGGGCAATCGAGTTGACCAGTGATGAGAAGATGTTACCAATACCGATACCAACGCCCAGAAGAGGGAGTACGGCAATACCGGCACCGATGAGTTTTGCTGCTTCAGCTTCCATGGATTTTTCCTTCCGTTACTGATGTTAAGTTGTAGTTAATTATCCGCCTTTCAACGGAATTCAATGTCTGCCTGTTTTAATGAAGATGGATAGCATCATTAAGATACATGCAGGTAAGAATAGTAAAGACATATGCCTGCAATGCGGCGACCAGAACTTCGAGTCCGGTCAAGCCAATCAAGGCAAGAAATGGTAACAGCGCCCCAGGGGCATAAACCCCGCCAGCACCTGTGATCATAACCGCAAGTCCAGCAAACACTTTCAGCATAGTGTGACCTGCCAGCATATTGGCAAACAGTCGAACCGATAAGCTGACCGGACGCACAAAATATGACACAACCTCAATAATAATGAGGAACGGGATCAAGACCTTTGGCGCGCCGGGCGGCACAAAGAATGTCAGGAAATGCGTGCCATGCTTGAAAATGGCGATGAGCGTAACGCCGATAAAAATGAATAATGCCAGCACAAAGGTGACGATGATCTGGCTGGTAAAAGTGTAAGAATATGGGATAAGACCAAGCATATTTCCGAAAAGCAGAAACACAAACAAGGTGAAAATAAATGGAAAATAAGGTCTGCCTTCGTTCCCGACGGTGCCGCTCACCATATCGGCAATAAATTCATACATCATTTCAGCGGCGCCTTGCATACGGCCGGGCACCATCTGGCGGCCACGCATAGCAAGGGTTAGAAATAGCGTGCTAAGAATAACGGCCAACATCATAAACAAAGCTGAGTTTGAAAATGAGATATCATATCCAAACAGCTCAAGTTGCATCAGGGACTTGATGGTAAATTGCTCAACTGGTGAGTGCATGT
>MDTB01088009.1_pt1 | contig 22078 bp, 19 predicted proteins | sample 811161 | NCBI WGS metagenome assembly MDTB01 (sample SAMN05326650, study PRJNA326480) | marine metagenome | isolation source: seawater | place: Mediterranean Sea | collected 2009 | reverse complement strand
ATTAAAAATTGTTATATTATATTTATTATTTTTAATATTTGTTTTATTAAAAATAAACAATTCAATATCTATCCCTTTCTCAACTAATTTGTTTGCAATATTATGATTCTGAACTTGGGCACCACCGGCAGTTGGGAAAAAAGCTCCACTTATAAATGCTATTTTCATAAATTAAAAGTAACCTTCAATTAAAACTATTAATATTAGATAAACAGATATTAATAAACTATAGTTATTATTTGTTATATAAATATGGTTTATTTATGATTTGCCATGGTTTAATAAACAATCAATTAGCATGAGAAATTTTATTAAAAAAATAATTAATAAGTTTGGATATAGAATATCCAGAGTAAGTAAAAAATACGATTTAATAAACTTTGATGAACTTCTTGGAGAAAAAATAAAAAAACAAAATCCTATTATTTTTGATGTTGGCGGTAATGCGGGAAGCTCTATTAAAAGATTTAAAAAAATTTTTAATAAACCAATTATTCATTCTTTTGAGCCAAATAAAGAGGTTTTCAAAATTATGAAAAAAAATTATCATAATGATAGTCAAGTATTTTGTAATAATTTTGCCTTAGGAAATATTATTGAGGAAAGAAATTTTAATATTACAGCCGCATCTGGTAAATCTTCGTTTTACAAAATTAATAATGATGCTGATTGGACCAAAAATAGGAAATTTGCTACTTCAATAATTTCAACAGAAAAAGTTAAAGTTAATACGGTAGATGATTATTTGAGAGAGAGAAAAATTGATTCTATCGATTTCATGAAGTTAGATACGCAATTATATGAAGATAAAATTCTTGAGGGCAGCCTCAACTCTTTAAAGAATAATAAAATAAAAATTATTCTAGTTGAAATTATCTTTAACGATTATTATGAAAAATATTTTACATTTAGTGATATTGAAAAGTACTTAATCCCTAACAACTTTAGAATGGTTGGAATAGATTTAATGAATAATAACATTTTAAAAGGTTCTTTATTTGGTGCAGATGTTTACTATTTTAACAAAAATTATTTTAAAATTTAAATGAGAAAAGTAATATTAATACCAACTAGAATAAACTCAAAAAGATTACATGCAAAGGCCCTTTTAAAAATTGAAAACATTCCAATGGTAATACATACTTATAAAAGATCATGTCTATCAAAATTTAAAAATGAGGTTTATATCTGCACTGACTCACAAAAAATAATTAATGTTTGTAAAAAATATGGAGCTCATTTCATTAGAACAAAATCCTCACACAAAAATGGAACTGAGAGAATTGCTGAGGCTGCAAAAAAATTAAGACTTAAAAAAAAAGATATTATTATAGATGTTCAAGGGGATGAGCCACTCATTAACCCTAAAGATATTGATGCTACTGTAAATTTTTTTATAAAAAATAAATTTGATATTGTAGTTCCACATATAAATATTAAATTAAGAAATAAGAGTAATATAGTAAAATTATTAGTTAATAATAAAAATAAAATTATGTGGATGACAAGATCTGATGCTCCTTGTTTTTTTAAAACGTCAGGTAAGTTTTTAAAAAAACATCTTTCTATCATAGTTTTTAATAACGACTCGTTAATCAATTATTCAAAACTTAAAACTTCTCATTTTGAAAAAATAGAGTCTATTGAATTACTACGAGCATTAGAAAATAAGTTCAATATGGGATCAAACCAAGTAAAGTCAAACTCTTTTTCTATTGATGTTAAAGATGATTTAAAAAAAGCAAAAAAATTTTTTAAAAAGGATAAAATAAAATATTTTTATACCAACTAATATTTAATTAATGAAAAAAATTAATCCTCTTATAACTGTATACATTACTAATTATAATTATGGGAAATTCATTAAGAAAGCGATTGATAGTGTTTTAAATCAAACATTTAAAAACTTTGAATTAATCATAATTGATGATGGATCCAAAGATAAATCAGCAAAAATTATTAAGCAATTTCAAAACAAAAATAAAATTAAAGTAGTTTTTCAAAAAAATAAGGGCTTAATCGTATCAAATAATCTTGCATTAAGAATGTCTAACGCAAAATATATAATGCGGCTAGACTCAGATGATTGGCTTGATCCTCACGCTCTTGAAATAATGTTCAACATTTTAGAGAGAAATAAAAAAATTAGTTTAGTTTTTCCTGATTATTACGAGGTTGATAAAAATGGTAAAATTATTGGACAAGTAAGGAGACATGATTTTAAAAAAGTTAAGTTATTAGATCAACCCGCTCATGGTGCATGTACTATGATAAGAAAAGAAAATCTTCTAGATATTGGTGGTTATGATGAGGAATTTAACTGCCAGGATGGTTATTATTTGTGGTTAAAATTTATTAAGAAATATGTTGTAAGAAATGTAAATCTGCCTCTTTTTTATTACAGACAGCATCAAAATAGTTTGACAAATAACAGTAAACGAATTTTGTTCAATAGATCAAGAATCATTAGAAAGTTGCAAAAAAAAGAAAATACAAAAAAAATAGTTGCATTACTACCTATTAGAGGACTTAAACTGAGCCCTGATAGCATGGTATTAACAAAATTAAATAAAAAACCATTAGTTTTTTATACAATCGACTCTATCTTAAGTTCTAAATTGATAAGTAAATTGATAATTACATCTCCAGATTCAAAATTACTTAATTTTATAAAAAAAAAGTATAAGGAAAAAGTATTAGTTTTTAATAGACCAGAAAATTTAGGATTTATTAACACAGAATTAGAAAAAACTATAAGACACAGCTTAAAGGTAATGAAATCAAAAAAAATAGATTTTGATTACATAATGAATATTTCATTTAGAACCCCTTTTATTTCATCCAAAGTAATTGAAGATGGGATTAATACGATACAATTATTCGACTCAGATAAGATCATATGTGTGACTCAGGAAACACACAAATATTATAGACATGACGGTTCAGGATTAAAAAGTTTAATAAAATCATCAAATTTAAAATTAGAAAGGAATGTTATTTATAAACAAGTCATGGGATTTAATATAGTGAAAAAAAACTGCTTATTTAAAAATGACGAAAATTTAAAAATTGGGCATATTTCACTAACTAATGAACAATCTTTTGAAATTAACAACGAAAAAGATTTAGAAATGATTGAAAGACATAAATTATATAAATACAATTAGCATCTAATTAACAATAAATTATATTTTTAAAATTGTATTTTTTATAAATGCCCCTGGTATCAAATATCGCTTTTGAATTTTCTGCTATGAACTTATAATCATAAGAATCATGATCTGTTACAAGCAAAACAGCATCAAACTTTTTTAAATTCTTTTTATTTAATTCAATCGATTTTTTTTTAAAATTAAATTCTCTACTTTTTCTAAGCTTTAAAAAAAAGGGATCGTTATATTCAAACTTTATATTTTTTGATTTTAAAATTTTCATAATATTAAATGATGGAGACTCCCTGTCGTCTTCAATATTTTTTTTATATGAAATTCCGAGAATTAAAACTTTTAAATTTTTTGATTTTAAGTTTGATAGCATTTTTTTTACGATCCATTTCGGAATTGATCTATTTATTTTACCAGCTATTGAAATAAATTTTGGTACATAACCATTTTTTTTTGAAATCCAAGATAAATAGTATGGGTCGATAGGTATACAATGGCCTCCTAATCCAGGACCAGGTAAAAATTTTTGAAAACCGAAATTTTTTGTAGCAGCAAGTTCGATAACATTAAATATATCAATTTTTAATTTATCACAGATAATCTTTAACTCATTCACTAAACCGATGTTTACCGCTCTGTACATATTTTCTAATAATTTAGATAATTCAGCATCTTGAATAGTTTTTGCTACTACTAACTTCTTAACTATAGGAGAATAAATTTGTTTTATAAGAAACTCACATGTTTTTGTAGCCCCACTAATTACTTTTGGAGTTTTTTTGTATGAGAATTTTTCATCCCCTGGGTTTTCCCTTTCAGGTGAATAACCAACAAAAAAGTTTTTACCAATTTGAAGATTTTTATTTTTAACCATTTTAAAAACTTCATAAGTAGCACCCGGATAAACCGTACTTTCCAAAATTAAAATTTGAAATGGTTTTATTATTTTTCTAATTTTTGAAGCACACTTAAACACGTAGCTCATATCAGGCTTTAAATTTTTTAAAGGTGTTGGTAAACATATTAATATAGCATCACAATTTCTTAAAATTTTATAATCGGAGCTGATTTGATCCTTCTTATGATTAAAATATTTGAAATCTCTTAAATTTTTATTTTTGATATATGAAATTCCTTTTTTTAATGAGGTTACCTTTTTTTTATCATTATCTACACCATAGACATTAATGTTTGCATCAACAAATCTCGCACAAATTGGTAATCCAACATATCCCAAGCCAATAATACCAACATTAAATTTTGCAGTTTGTAATTTTTTAATTAGTTTATTTTTTTCTAAATTAAATATCATTTAATGCCTTATAAAATTTATTTTATTATCCAATTTTGTCGAAACTAAGTTAAGCTTATAATCAAAGTCTATAACTGAAAATTTTTTTTTTAAAATCAAAAAATCATAAACAAGCGATGAAGTTTGAGAAATAATAACATTTGAAAAATCTTTTCCTTTAAAATTTTCTAATTTTTTTATCCTATAATCCTCTTTGAAATAAAATTTATTTTTTGGATGAAGTTTGAAATAAAAAACTTTTTCGCTAGAGGCAACATGCTTATTTTTCAAATGAAAATAAATTTCCTTAATATCATGGGTGCCTGGAAGGACTAAAATCTTATTAGAATTTTTATTTATTTTGATTGAATGAATAAATTTTTTATCACTATTTTTTTTGGGTTTAAGGTAAATTTTTTTATTTAGTATAGTTTTATAATCTAAGAAGCTATATTTATTTGTGCTAAAAACACAATCGGGCAAATAGATATTTTTTAATTTTATGGATTTGATTAAATCAAACCATGTAAGCCGATTTGAAAAAATTCCATGTTGGAAACCTACAATTTTAATTGTTTTTGAATATTCTCTAATGCTTCGGATTAAAAAGAAACCAAAGTTATACTCAAACAAGTAAAGATTAATTTTTTTTATATTATAAAAATTTAAAAACCTTGGTATCGCATTTGTATAAATTTCTAGTTTAGCCCTATTGATTAAACTAGCATTATATAAACTTTCAATTTCATTTCTGAAATTTAATCCTTCGATAAAAGCATTCTTAGAAAAATAATTTTCATATTTTTTGAAAAAAAATAAATTTGTTATAATTAATTTTATTAAATCTTTTAGTTTTATAAAATGTTCTATATTTATTATTTTTTCTTTATCAGTCATATTTACAATTTTAAATAACTTCCAGAGATTTGCACCTAAATGGGTTTCATCGGTAAGGAGAAAATTAAAAATATTTTTTTCTTTTTTAAAAAAATTTATTTTTCCATATGAAAAATAGTTTGGGTAGATGGATAAAAAAAATTCCCCCTTTTTTTTAACCAAGGAGGGGCTTATCTTAAATTGCATAAACAATAATAACATAATTGTTTTTAAATAAAATTTGATGATCTTAAATTTTGTTAAATTAAAATTAATTTTTTTTGGAGATAAATCTACTTTTTCAATATCTAGTTTCATATCGTCAAAAATATTTAAAGTACTTTTATTATCAGAAATTATTTTTAGTTTTCTAATTTTTCTTTTTAAAATTAATTTTTTTATAGAAATGAGATTAATAATCCTGTCAACAAAATCATATCTATCAATTCTTAAATTAAAAATTTCTAGTTCATTATAAAAAAAACTATTTTCATTTCTTTTTGAGAGAGAGTTTTTTAAAAACTGGATTAATGAGTTGTAAGAATTCTTTTTAAAAGTATTTAGGTTTTTTAACTTAATTTGCTTACAGTTTTGTAAATTAATACATCCCCTATTTAAATATACATAAGATTTGTTGGACTCAAACATACTAAAATTTTTGCTTAAATCTATTAAGAGCAAATCATTATTTTTCATTTTATTTATAGTATGAAATATACCAATCTATGAATTTTTTTACGCCGTTCTCAACTTTTGTTTTAGGAATATATTTAAAATCTTTCTTTATTAAATTTATATCTGAATGAGTTTGTATAACATCTCCTTTCTGTAAAGGTAATAATTTTTTTTTAGATTTTTTTTGTAAAAATTTTTCTATCAATTTTATATATTTTGATAATGGTACTTTGTTTCCACACCCGATATTATAAACATTGTTACTAATTTTTTTGTCTTTTGATATCAATATTCTAAAAATACCGTCAACAATATCATCGACATAAGTAAAATCTCTAGAATGTTTGCCATAATTAAAAACATAAATGGGTTTTCCATTCAAAATGTTTTTTGTAAATTTAAATAACGCCATGTCGGGTCTTCCCCATGGTCCATAGACAGTAAAAAATCTTAACCCTATTGTTTTCATATTATAAAGATTGCTATATGAGGCTGCAATTGCCTCATTAGATTTTTTTGTTGCAGCATAAAGTTGAATTGGGTTGTTTGTTTCGAATTTTTCTTTTAAAGGATATTTTTTTTGTATTCCATAAATACTACTTGTGCTAGCATAAATAAATCTTTTAACCTTTTTCCTTTTCGCAATTTCAAGAACATTAAAAAATCCTAAAATATTATTATTTATATAAGATCTTGGATTTATTAAGGAATATCTAACACCAGCTTGAGCCGCCAGATGAATAATAGAATTTATTTTTTCATTTTTTAGTTTTCTATTCAAATCTTTAAAATTTTTTAAATCCAATTTAATAAAAGAATAATTTTTAAATTTATTTAAAATTTTATTTCTATCTTTCTTTAATTTGACACTGTAATAATTATTAAAATTATCAATACCGATTACTTTATGTCCTTTTTTTAATAATTTTTGACTTAGGTGAAAACCAATAAAACCTGCAGAACCGGTTACTAAATATTTTTTTTTATTTTTCATTAATTATTTTTGTTAAGCTATAATCTCTCTCTTTATTAATAAAACAATAATCATTTCTATATTTATTCAAAATATTTTGTAAATTTTTATCATTCCACCAGTTTAAAAGATTTTCTTCGGAGTCTATCTTTTGTAACTTTTTAATTAAACTCTCTGAATTAAAATGCATGATTCCAAGTTTTTTAAATATTATAAAATATTCTTTTGTTTTATCATTTAATAAATTTAAGTCGTGTACAAACAATATTAAAGTTGGTTTATCGATAGAAATACATTCAAGGTGACCTGTAGCACAAAAAGTATGTATAATTAATTTCGCAGAATTCATCTCTTTGATCATTTCTTTTTTCTCATCCAAAAATTTTAGATCTTTGTTGTATGATAAAAACATTTTTTTTTCATTCCAAGAGGATTTGGTGTGATGTAATTTTACATATAAATTTTTACTAAAATTTTTTTTTTGAATTGAATAAAAAAAATCACAGAGATTTTTTAAATATTTTTTACTTTCTATAAACCCGCTATCTAATTTAATTTCTCTGTTATAAGCTCTACGCATTCTAACTTCTAAAATGATTTTTTTTGATTTATCGTGATTGTCTTTATCTTTTTTTAAGTTTTTAATAATTCCAAAAGGTATCACGTTCTTTTTATTAATTTTACCCCATGATAAATAGATATCTGAAATATCTACCTCATAATTTGTATGAAAATGAAATTTGTGCTGAAAATAATTTCCTCCATGTTGAGCAAGAATAAATTTAGTTCCATTTTCAATATTTCTGGCTATGTATCTATCTGTAAGAATATTTCTGTTAAAACCAAGACATGTAAATATTTTCTTTGGAGACTTTGGAAATGGAACATTATTTAGTATATTTTCTATTCGATCAAAATTTTCTAAATAAGAAGATGGTATATTTTGCAGAATTTCATGACTTAAAAAATCACTTAGAGGATCACCATTAGAACTTAATTTTAAATCTTTATTTCTATCAAACTTTAAAGGTAAGTTTTTTTTAAAAAGGTAGTTCGGTCTCAACATTTTATAATAGAGCAAAGATTTATTTATTTTAAAGTTTAACTTAATTTCTTCAAAATTTGTCATGTATGTAGAGAAGATTAAATATTTTTTACTTTGTGGTATAAAGTTACAAAAAGTTTGAAAAAATAAAGATAATTTTTCTTTTAACGTTTCATGTTTTAATTTTTTGTAAATTTTATCTCTTTCTTCATTTTGTATTAATTTATTATTTTCCCTAATTTCAATTTTATCCAAGAAATTGGATTCAATTATTTTAGTAAACATATGATGATTCCAATAGTCTGCGAGGGATATTCTTTGAAAATCCTCTACTCCCATTGGAATAGTTTCATTATTAAAAATTTTGCTTTTTAAAAAAATATATTTCTTTCCCCTCAAAGATTTCAGCAAGTCCCATTTGAAAGATATTGACGAAATAAAAAAATAAAGCCAAGGTGTCAAAATTAGTTGCCAGTATCTTCTCGAGTAATTCTTATTATGATAATTATTTAAAAAAATAATCAATTGATTTAAAAAATAATTGTAAATTTTTACATTATTTTCGCTGTCTTGTATTTTTTTTTTATAATCTTTCCATTTTGAAAAAACTAAAATGTTTTTGTCAAAATGAATTTTTTTATCATAAACCGGTAACTCAAGAAATTTCTTTGGAAATAAGTTACTATATTTGCTTGATTGAAAAAAATCAGTTACTAAATATTCTTTCATATTTGCGAGTTTAGTAGTAAATGTAGTAGTTACGATAATTCCAAATTATTGTAAATACGAAATTAATTTTTTTTTTTCTAAAAGTTTTTGTATTTCTAAAATTTTTTTTAAGGGCGATTTACATTTTTTTGCAATATCTGAAACTGAGTTTGTGCCATCACTATATGACAGAAAATACTGAATTAATCTAGTGTCATGATTAATAGAGTTTTTTTTACTTAAATTTGGATACAAACCTCTTTTTCCTAATTGAGGTTCACATTTAAATTTTGCGATTGGAAAAGAACTTTCCTCAATTGACCTAACAATATTTTTTAAAAGGTTCAAACTCTGGTTTAAACCTTTTTCTGTTACAACTTTTCCAAAAGTATCTAGAGAAGAGTGGTATTCTGGATATGACCCGTATTTTGAACGCATTAAAGAAGCAATCGGTAATCCAATTCCAGGAGAACAGAATTGAATTTCATCACTCCTACTATCTAGCCAACTATATTCTTTAAAAGATTTTACTCTTTTTTTTAAAACATTTCTTGCAACATTGTCTGACAATGTATTATTAAATTTTGACGGCAAAAATGAATATGCTCTCTCATCACCAATACAATTTAATACATATCCAGCAATGATGTTTTCTTTCATTTTTTTAAATTTTTTAGAAAGGTATGCTATAGATCCAATAGTTTCTGGGACAAAAAGAAATCTATAGCTCCATTTCCTATTTTTTTTATTTTTTAACCAACGAGAAAGAAAAGTCGAAACTAAAGGACCTGAGAGTTCATTATTTGCCATTGATGGGTGGCAAATGTAAGTAGAAAACAGAATTTCTTTTTTTGATTTTCCAGGAATATAAATTTCAGCACATTGAAGATACCCTTTTTTATGCTGAGAATTTATATGAATTTCATATTTTATTTTTTTATTTAATTTTTTAAATTGATTATAACTTAAACAGAAACCCCAATTCTTTTTATAATATGATGTTACATAAGGTATAGCTTTGGGCTGATGTTTATAGAAATGTAATTTTTTTACAAATTGTTTTAAAAATAATTTTTTTTTTACTGGAACTGAATAACCTACAAGATGTAGATTATTATCATCAAAATTAATAATTTTTTTTCCTTTGTCGTTTTTTATCCATGCCTCTTTAACTATCCATTCATTGGGGATCGTCCAATCAAAAACCTTGGTGCCTGATTTAAATTTAATTATTTTCAAATTTTGATTATACTTTCTTAAAATTTTTAAAGTTTGGTTTACGCCATTTCCAGTAATACTTCTGTTAATTGGCCACAATTCTTTTCCAAGTTCTAAAATTTTTTTTTGTCTCATGTCATATATTCTTAGTGTAAATAAAATTGGCTTTCTAAATCTATTAAATTTATTATAAGTATTATAATAACACTTTAATGACAAAAGATCTAAAAAAATATATTTTCCAACATATCAGAAGTTTGGGAATAAAAGAAAATGATAAATTATTAGTTTATTCTGATCTTTCAAAATTTGGAATAAACAACATAAAAATAACTCAGATTATAATCTCCTCTTTAAAGAAAATTATAGGGATTAAGGGTACTATAATAATGCCTTTTTATATTTTGGGAAAAGAGAATAAATATATTTTCAATAAAAAAAAATTTATTTTTTCAAAAAAAATAGCTTCATTGACAAAAAAATTCTGTAGTGAAAGAAATTTGATTAGAAGTAATTCAATGATTCATAATCATATCGGAATTGGCCCTAGTGCAAAAATCTTAAATTTTTCAAAAGATACAGTTTCTTTAGGAAAAGGCTCAGACTTTGAGTTAATGAAAAAAAATAATTTTAAGCTCATTTTGTTAGGTTGTGAACCTAATCAAGGAGCTACCTATTTACATCATTTAGAAGCGATTTATGGCGTCCCTTATAGAAAGTGGATTACAATAAAGAAAAAAAAAATGGCTGGGAAAAAAGTTCAGGTTATTTTAATAAGATATTTTGCAAAAAAAAATGATAGCTACGTTTCTAATTTTAATCTAATTTTCAAACATAACAAAAAATTAAAAAAATACTTAAAAACGAAAAAAATAAAATATGGGAGAAGTTATAGTATTTACCTGAAAGATCTACATAAAATAGGGTTAAGTATATTAAAAAAAGATAAATACTATTTTGTAAAAAAAAAATATTAGCATGGAGTTAGATTATATTATAAAAAAATTGTCAGAAATTTCTAAAAAGTTTCCAAATTCAATTGCTTTGATCGACTTAAAAAAAAAATATTCTTATAAAAAATTTTTTAATATAATCTCAAATTTTTCAAAACAAATATCCTTACTTAAAAAGAAACCTGTCGTTGTGATTATTGGTGAAAAAGATATTCTGAGCTATACATCAATACTTGGAGTTTTAATGTCTGGAGGAACATATATACCTTTGTCATCAAACTTGCCAGAAAAGAGAGTTATCAAGATAATTAAAAAAACCAAAGCAAATATTATAATATGCAAAAGTAATAAAGTAAGTATTTATAAAAAAATATTCCCAAAAAAAAATTTTTTGACTGAAAAAAATTTGTCCTCTACTGAGAATAATTCAAAAATAAAACTTAAAAATTTAAACGAATTGGCTTACATTATGTTTACATCTGGATCTACAGGAGAACCTAAAGGAGTTTGTGTTTCAAGAAATTCTCTAAATCATTACGTAAGATGGCTCATATTGAACTTTAAAATTAAAAAAGGATTTAAATGTTCGCAGTTTCCAGAAATTAGTTTTGACTTAAGTGTGGCAGACATTTATGGAACTTTTTGTTCTGGTGGAACTTTAATTCCAGCTAACACAACATATGACAAGTTGTTTCCAGGAAGATTCATTAAAAACAAAAAAATCAATTTTCTAGTTTGTGTTCCATCCTTAATTGATATAATTAAAAATTCTAAAGATTTAACCAAAAATAATCTTCAATCACTTAAAGCAATTTTTTTTTGTGGAGAGGCTCTTTTAAAATCTCAGGTTGAAAGTATTTTTAAAATAAAAAGAAATATCAGATTAATTAACGCTTACGGTCCAACTGAAGCTACTGTTTCATGTACACACAAAGAGGTTACTTATGAAGATTTAAAAGACAAAAAGTTTCATAGTATATCAATAGGCTCACCTATACCTGGCATGAAAATTAAGCTTCTGGATAATGGAAAATTTTCAGAAAAAAAAGGTGAGATTATTATTTATGGAAATCAGATTGCCAATGGATACATTGATGAAAGAGAAAATAAAAATAAGTTTTTTTTTTCAAAAAAAAAACAGCCATATTACAAAACTGGAGACTATGTAATTAATTACAAAAATGAAATGTATTTTAAAAATAGAGTAGACAATCAAGTAAAGATCAAAGGACATAGAATTGAACTTGATGAAATAACCTCTTGTCTAACAAGATTTGGAATTAGAAAAATTCATACAGTAGCTTTTGATAATAAAATTGTTTCCTTATATACAGATAGTAAAACATTCAATAAAAAATCTGTTGATAATTTTCTGAAAAGGCATATTCCAGAATATATGCTACCAAATTATTTGCTTAAAATTAAAAAATTCCCATATAATCAAAATATAAAATTGAATACAGATAGTCTTATTAAAATAGCAAAAAAAAAAATTAATGCTGAAAGATAAAATTTTTTTTATTGGAACATCAGTTATGATGCTCAAATGTATTGAGGTTGTTTTAAAAGATTTTAAGAACGTGTTTATTGTTACAAATGACGGAACCATTAGGAAAAAATATAAAAAGTTAGTTATATTTACTTCACTTAAAAAAATAAAAAAAATTAAACCTGATTACCTCTTTAGTATTTTAAATAATAGAATCCTTACAAAACCTCACTTAAGAAGTGTTAAAAAATATTCATTAAATTTTCATGATGGGCCATTACCTAAATATGCTGGAATGTTTAGCTCAACTTGGGCAATTTTCAATAATGAAAAACACCATGGGGTTTGTTGGCACAAAATTGAGAACAAACTTGATGCCGGAGACATATTAAAGGAAAAACAATTTAAGATAAAAAGCAATGACACTTCATATGATATAGATACAAAAGGTTCTCTATTAGGAATTAAATTATTTAGAAAGATAATTCAAGATTTAAAAGGGAAAAAAAAATTAGTTTTTAAAAAACAACAAATTAAGAAAAGAACTTATTTCAAGAAAAATGATCTAAAAAAAATATTAAAAAAATTTAAAAAAAATAAAGAAAATAGTATTATTTTAAGATCACTCATTGTGAGTCCACAAAAACAAAAAATTATGAAATCTGTTTTTAAGGGGGCTGTAGATATTAAAATTTTTAAAAACAGTAACATCTATAGTCAAAAAATGAAAAAAAAAATTGAGAGTTCAAAAGCAATTAAATTTATAAAATTTTTAAATCATACAATTAAAACAAAATATAAATTTGAAGAAAACAAAAATGATCTTTCGAGGATAGCCCTTAACAGTCATGATAAATGGGATAGTCTATCACATGTAAAATTGTTAAGTAAAATCGAACAGAAATTTAAGATTTCGATCGATGAGAAAAATATTGATAATTTTTCTAATGTAGAATTAATGCTTAGTTATTTTGATAAAAAAAAAATTTCCTTTTAATTAGTATTTAAAATTGTTTTTTTATTTATTTACTCCACCTATTTCGATAATGAGTTCTAATATCTTTTTCAATATTTTGATAGTTTGGACCTTTGTCCTTTTTAATTTTTTTATGTTCTTTAATATACATAGATAAAATTTTCATTTCATGAGGTAAAATAGATAATTGATTATCTCTACCTGGTAAGTTCTTATCAATAGTAAAATGTTTTTCTATAAACATCGGATTATATTCTAAACTCCCAAGTGCATCGCTGATACCAATCATATGTCCACTGTATCCAACTTTTTTACATATTTTATTTAGTATTTTAATTCGTGGTAAATTGATATTCTCTGCTGGTGTTGGATATGCTGAAACACAATGCATAAGTATGCATTTTTTTTTATCAATGAATTTAAATATTTTTTTGATTTCATCAATTTTTGAAGCTCCGGTGCTCACAATTATATTTTTATATATTTTGTTCATTTCAGTTAATAATTCAAAATTTGTAATTTCCATACTTGCAACTTTAATAGTTTTAAGTTTTAGAAATTTAAGAAAACTTAGATATTTTTTGTTAAAAACTGATGTTAGAAATATAATTTTTTTTTTATCACAATATTCTTTAAGTTCATGATGATCATCAATTGATAGCTCTGCCTTTTTGTATAAGCTAATTCTTTTATCTTTATACCAAGGGCCTTTAACCAAATCTTTAGTCGACCATGTCTGAAATTTCGCAAAGTCGGCACCAGACTCTTTTGCTGCCGCTATCATTTCCTTTGCAAGATTCAAGTTGCCAATGAAATTCCATCCTATTTCTGCAATCAATTTTGTCATATAATTTTCTTAAAATAAATATTTTATGTTAAATAATTTTTTTTTATTTTTCGAACATAATAAGTATATTTCGTTATTTTTATAATTTGTACCTTTATTTCGATTAGGATCCTTCTCAATAGTATCTGTTATATCAATATTAAATATTTTTCTCTTTTCCAAAAAATATTTTATTTTTTTTGTAAAAACAAAACTATGCTGAGCAGTAATATCTTCATTAGTATGAGCATGAATTATCACATATTTTGAAATTTTAAGAATTTTTTCCAATAATTCTAAAGGTTTTTCGCAATGATCTAACGTCATAAAGAAACCAAATAAGTCAATTTTTGTTGTTTTTAAATCTTTCTCTTCAGAATCGAATAAATGATAATCAAAAATTTTATCAGCTAGAGCAAGACTGCTACAATTTTCGCTAATATCATTTTTTCCCCAAATTAAATGGGAAGAGTCAATTACAAAATATTTTTTATAAATTCTTTTTATTTTAGGAACATAAATTTTTTTTTTTATTATTTTCTTAGAATTAAAATTTCTTACTTTATTTTGTAAATACCTCATATTAAGATTTAAATATTTTTTTAATTGAAGTTTATTTTTAATTTCTTCCTTTAGTAAATCAAACATCAATCCATTGAAAGGGCATCCATATTCACCGTAATTTTTAAATCTAATTTTTTTTTTTAGGTTTAAATAAAGATTGCCATGGTTGGGAGTTAATAACTTATTCTTAAAATCGTAAAAATTTTGCCAGCCCATATTATGCTGTCCGTAAATAGATAAGAAAATTTTTTTTTTTATAAAGTCACTGAACCATGTTGAGAAAAATATAGTATTACAATTCTTACATTCTTTTTTCTTTAATCTTTTTTTTAATAAATCAAATGAAATTTTTAAATCGTTGATTATTTCTTGAACATAAAAATTATTTGATAGATTTTTATCTGTAATTTTTCTTAGTTTTTTGCTATCACAAAAAGGACAAGTTTTAATTTTACTAAACATTAATTAAAATAAATTAAGCTTTAAATATTATTTTGTCAAACATCAGATAAAAAAGATCTTTAAAAATTTGATTTGACTAAAAAAATTATGAAACTATAACAAACTACTTAGTGAATTCTTTGTAAAAATAATATGAGAATTGTTTGGATAATAGATAATAAATTTCGTGAATTATATGGTTTACATGATTTAAAAAAAAATCTGTCTAAGCATAATATAAAAATTTATTTTTTTTATATCCCTTTATGGAAAACCTCTATAGATTTAATTAATCCTAATATTATTGTTATTCCAAATCTGTATAAAGCATCCTGTGAGCCAATAATTAAATATGCTAAAAAAAAGAATGTCGATGTATTTATGCACTCATCAGAAGGTATGTATTATTCTGATCAAATTCAAAGAGTTAAATATCCTATTCATTTGATAAAAAAAATTAAAAAAATATTAGTCTGGAGTAAGCTTGACTCAAAATATTTAATCAGAAAAGGCTTCAAAGCAAAGGTTGAGGAGAGTGGTTGTTTGAAATTTGATAAAAAAAATTATCAATTTAAAATAAAAAAAGATAAACGAATAAAAATTATAGGTATACCGACTCATTTAAGAGCAATCACTGGATCTGGAATTACTAAATTCAACCTTCCTTTTTATATCAAAAAAAATACTTTAAAAAAAAATTATAAGTTTTTAGGTTTTTTAAAATTTGAACATGAATATATTGAGCTGATAACAAAAATCATCGAAAAATTAGACGAAGATTATGATATAGTATTTAAGGTCAGCCCTTTTGAGGATCCAAAAATATATAGAGAAACATTTCCAAAACAAAAAATTCATCCAGGAAATGATGTTAGAGATTTTTTAAAAAATGTTGATCTTGTGTTAAATGTCTACAGCTCCATTTCCGTAGATGCTATAAAATATAATGTTCCAGTAATTAGTTTAAATAAATTTGTAAATTGGGATAAAGCAATCTTAAAAACAAAAAAAGTAGGTCCCAATGCAACAATGGGGGCTGCGAGAATTGGAATTGAGCCTCGAAATATTAATGAAGTAGTAAGTTTGCTCAAAAAAGACAAGAAATATCTTTTAAGATTAAGCAAAAAAAAAAATTTATTCGAAAAGGCTGATGCTTTAGCTGGTACTTATGACACTTTAGGGATAATGACAAATTTATTTGTTAATTATAAAAAAAATATAAAAGAAAAACCTTTTAATTATCTTTATTACTTAAAATATTTTTTGGTCGAAATTAAACAAATTTTATTTGGAAGGTTAAGGCCTGCTAACTTCAAAAGATGGAGACTAAGTGATCAAAAATTACTTTATAAGTTCAGAATTTCTAAATAAAAAAAGTTTTTTTAAAGTACTCATTCATATAAAAAACCATATTTTTTAACAAATTCCTCAAATTTGTAATTTTGCAAAATTTTCCCTTGTTCCAATACAATTATTTCATCACACAATCTTAAAGGTTTCATCTTGTGGGTAGTTATAAATAGATTTTTATTTTTTTCATTTTTAAATAATTGCAATTGTTTTAAAATAAAATCTTCATTTTCTGGATCTAGAGAATTTGTGAATTCATCTAATATTAAAATCTCTGGATCATCATAAAATAATCTTGCTAAAGCAATACGTTGAATTTGACCACCTGAAAGGAAAGATCCTCTTTCACCTACTATTGTCTCTAATCCTCTTTCTTGCGTTTCAATTATCTCGGATGTTCCTGAGTAATAGATGGCATCTTGTAATTTTTTCATATCTATTTTTTTTTCATCATTTAAAAAAACAATATTATTTAATATTGTATCATCTAATAAAAAATTTTCTTGAGGTACTAGACCTATCTTTTTTTGCCATTGATCAATATTTTTATTTATGTTTATTCCATCAGATTTAATTTCTCCTGATGTAGGATAGATTAGACCACATAAAAGATTTATTAAAGTTGTTTTACCTGAGCCAGATTTTCCTACAAAACCAATAGCTTTTCCTTTTTCAACAGAAAAACTTAAATTCTTGAAAATATTATTTTTACTATTTAAATATTTGAAACTGATGTTGACTAAATCAATTTTATTTTCAAACTCTATAATTTCACTTTTATCAGATTTTTTTTTCTCCTCTTTTTTGTATTTTTCGAGAGATAAAAACTCTGAATTTAAATGCAAAACTGATGGATATGATGTTCTTAAAGCAGAAATTGTAGATCCAAATCTTGAAAAAATTGGAAGTAATCTCAAAAAAGATACCACATATAAAGAGACTAAAGGTAGCAAATTTTTGATTTCAGATTCAGTAATTATAAAAATTGAAGAAAATAAAATTGTAACAAAAGCTATTTCGAACAGAGAGTTTGGAATAACTTTAATTATATTAATTTTTTTTCTTGCATCCTCAAACATGTCGACTGCATAACTAAATTTTTCAATAGTAACATTTTCTCTTTTCGACATCTTGATATTTTTAATTGATACAAAGCTTTGCAACACCCATTTAAAAAAATAATTTTTTGCTTTTAATTTATTTTCTCCAAGTTTTTTTAATTTTTTAAAGAAGGTAAATACATAGATTAAAAGAAAAAATATTAAAAATAAAATTGCTATAATTGTAGATGAAAAATCAGCAAACAATAATAATGCAAAAATAGATATAAAAAGAAAAAGATCTTTACCTGACTTTAATATTAAAAAAAAATTATTTAAGTAAGTTGTAGTTTCTGTGTCTGTATTTCGTAAAATTTTTGAAGAATTATAATTGTTTATAACTTCAAATGGTGCGTTGATGTATAAACTATAAAACTTTTTTTTTAATTGATTTGAAAACTTTTTATATAAATGCTCCTGAAAAATTACCATTCCAAGAATATAAATATTTTTTAATACAAAGAGAATAATAAAAAAAATTGCACCAAATAAAAGAATCTTAGTTTGGTCAAAACTAGTTATATCATACTTGATGAAATCTAAGTATTCAAAAATCAAAGGGTTATCACTTAACATTAAGTCAATGGCTAAAGGTATTAACGCAATGCTAAAAGTTTCAACTAAAACTAAAATTATACTTAGAATAATAAATATAAATATTGATTTTCTATTATTTTTATTAAATAAATGAACAAACTTTTCCATAAATATTTGAATTTAAAAATTTTAATATGTTCATTTTTTGTTGTTGTGTTGTAAATTAATCTTATATTTAAAGAAATAATTATAACTTTTCAATGTTTGAAGCAATAATCCCCCTGAGATCAAAGTCAAGAGGTTTAAAAGATAAGAATATAATATTATTTAAGAGAAGGTTAAGTTTAGTAAATTAAGACTACTTTGTCTGTTTTTTTTTAAAATAAATTATATATTCATAATACTATAATTTAACTTAATAGAGCTTTTAATAAATGAAAAAAAAAATTTTTTGCTTTGATATAGATGGAGTAATTTGTAATACCAAAGAAAACAAATACCAAAACTCAAAACCAAATAAAAATACTATTAAAATAATCAATGAACTTTATAAAAAAAACAAAATAATAATATTCACCTCAAGGTATATGGGAAGAAATAATGATAATATAAAAAAAGCTAAATCCCAAGGTTATCAAAAAACATTTAGACAACTTAAAAGTTGGGGTCTTAACTTTCATAAACTTAAATTTGGAAAACCATCTTTTGACATTTATGTCGATGATAAAAGTATTTTTTTTAAAAAGAAATGGCATGTAAATTTCAAAAAGAAATATCTAAAAAATAATGATTATTAAAAAAAATGAAAACAGTTAAGACCAAAAAAATTGGTTTAATAATTTTTGCAAGAATGCAGTCTAAACGGTTTCCAGGAAAAGTATTATTTAATTTGTATAATAATAAAAGTTCTTTAAAGTTAATATTTGATAATTTAAAAAAAAATAAAAGAAAGTTTAACATAATAGTAGCTACCTCAAAAAATAAATCAGATAAAAAAATTGTGAATTTTTGTAAAACTAACAAAATAAAATATTTTTTAGGAAATCATCACAATGTTTTTAAAAGAACTTTAGATTGTATTAAAAAATTTGAATTAGATTATTTTGTAAGAATATGTGCTGATCGACCACTTTTTGATATTAGTGTCATGAACAAAATGATAAGTCTAATATTGAAAAATAATTATGACATTGTCACTAATTCTAATCCAAGGACTTTCCCTAAAGGTCTTACTTGTGAAGTTGTAAAAGCCGATATATTTTATAACGTAAAATTAAAAAATTTGTCCGAAAATTTTAAAGAACACATATTAAACTATTTTTATGCCAACAAAAATTATAAAATTTATAAATTTAAAACAAAACTTCAAAAAAAATTTATACTTAAAAACCTTGCTTTAGATAAAAAAAGCGATGTTAAGAAATTACAAAATATTTTGAGCTACTTAAAAAGGAAAAAAAAAATTGTAAACACTTTAAACATTCAAAGATACTTTAGTGAAAACTATTAAATAAATTATTTGTTTTAAAATGAAAAATATAATGCTCTGTGATTTTCGCGACTATTATGCAATACAAGCTTTAAATCATTTACTTAAAATTAAATATATATATTTTGTGTGTCGTAACCTTTAAAAAATGTATAGGCATTTAGTTATTAGTAAATTTTAATTTTTTTCTTTGTGCCAATTCACAATTTAAAATTCTTTTTTTTTTATATTTTAAGCTTTGAGTCAAAAGTTCAAGATCTCTTTTAATCCTTCTTACTCCATCTGGCTCTAATGAAGCCGCATGGTCCGTTCCTTTTAATGTCCTGTCCAGTGTAAAATGTCTCTCAACCCATTTCACTCCTAAAGCCCCTGCTGCAACATCTGCTGATATTCCTTGATGATGACCTGAAAATCCTATATCACATATTTTTTTTCCATACTTTTTTTTTAGTCTTAAAATTTCCAGTAAACAGATATCTTCTTGCTTAACAGGATAATCAGAAGTGCATGCATATAAAATTAATTTTTTATTCATTTTATATTTTTTTGATAATTCAAATATCTTTTTTTCTTCTGACTCAGTCGTCATACCTAAAGATATATGACAATAACCATTAAATCTTTTAAACAAATTTGTTAGTAAAGCTTGATTATTATTGCAGGCAGAAGGTATCTTAATATGCTTTACTTTTAGTGATATCAATTGATTTAGAGAAGTTATATCCCATGCTGAACACATGTACTCTATTTTTTTCTTCTTACAGTAAGATTGAATTTTTTTATGCTCATTAATATTAAATTCTAATTTTTCTCTATGAAGTCCGTATGTTTTGCCGAAAGAATTGGATGGAACTGGATGTGGCATATCATATTTTTCTTTACTTAATAATTCCTTAGGATTTCTTTTTTGAAATTTCACATATTTCACATCACAAAAATCTGCCAATTTATCGATCATTTTCATTGCAAAGTTAAGATTACCTTGGTGATTGCATCCAACTTCTGCAACAAAGTTTATTTGGACATTATTTTTTTTCATTTTTTAAACTTTTGTAATTTTGTATTCAAAATAATTATCAATTATTAGTAAGAAAGTAAATCTAAATAACCCTCTCGCTTGATAGATTATAAAGATTATTGTTTTTTATTCTTTTATTAATTTTTAAAAATTCTAAAACTATTTTTTTCATCTTTTGATATTAAAGGTATTTTTTTAAAATATTTATGCCAATTTTTTTTGAAAAAAAAATTTTTATCATCTAAAAAATCATAAGATGGTTTTGCAAATCACACCATCAATATCAAAACAAAATATTTTTTTTTTCATTACTTTATTTAACTGAAATAAATCAATTCGTAATCTCTATTATAATTACTAGCACTCAATATCCATTTCCATTCTTTGTTAGAAAAAAAACTTTCACAAGTCAAAGCCCAGCACTGTAAATTATAAAGCTCTTTTTCATTTCTATAACTTTCAGTGGAAATATAAGATTTTCTAGATATCGATATAATATTTTTTAAAAAACTGAAAACGTCTTTTAATTCAAAATTATGAATTAAGTTAATAGATATGACTAAATCAAACTTTTTATTTAAGTCAATTTTTTTTCTAGCATCAAATATTTTGAGATTTTTTCTAATTATTTTTGGTGATTTATTAATTGCATAACGTGAAATATCCAAACCATAAATGTTTTTTGAATTTAAAGCTAATGATAATTCTTTTACAAGATATCCTTTCCCACAACCTATATCTAAAACTTTTGATTTATTATTTAATTTATATTTTTTGATTATTTTTTTTGCTACCGATTTCCATCTACCATCATCATAATAACCACCATACCCAAATTTTCTATTTCCATCCCAATAATCAAATCCATATTTTTTTGAAATTTTCATAGTATTAGATTTTGTTGAAATCATTCTTGCACTATAATTTCTTTTTGTATTTTTGTGATTTTTGGTAATTAATTTTACTAATTTTAATGTCATAGTTAAAACTTAACTATATTTTTGTCAGTTTTAAGACTTATGAAAGTAGGAATTTTACTCTTGTAACACATTTTAACATATTTAGATGTTTCTTTGCTATTTTTTGGAAAATAAGACTTTATATTTTTAAACAAACTCATTGATTTTTTTGCGTCTAACTCAGCATGGGTAGGCCCTAATTTTGGATAATCTGCAAATCCAACTAATTTTACATTCGCTTTTTGTTGGTCTATATCAAGTTTTATTTGTTCAAAAGGACGTTCAATCAAAAAAGGTGTAATAGTATATACCCACGGTTTTAAACCATCTAATGCCATTCCAGATGCCACACCTATAATACTCTGTTCACATATTCCTAAATTAAAAAATCTTTTTGGATGATTTTTTCTAAAATCATCAAAAATT
>MDTB01053824.1_pt1 | contig 22078 bp, 18 predicted proteins | sample 811161 | NCBI WGS metagenome assembly MDTB01 (sample SAMN05326650, study PRJNA326480) | marine metagenome | isolation source: seawater | place: Mediterranean Sea | collected 2009 | reverse complement strand
GAATTATGGCAGACAATTATTGGAACTGCTGACAAGTTCGATGTAGGTTACGCAGTAAATGAATTATCTGATGGTTATGTTGCTAGTGGAGGCCTTCACAAAGATGGTTTTCAAAAAAGTGCAATAGTAAAACTAGATTTTAAAGGAAACATAATATGGCAGAAAATATTTAATCATTCTGGTGTTGGAGGTATCAGAGGCATAGAAGTTCTTAACAATAATGATATTGTTGTAACTGGCTACAAGGAAGGAGATGAAGAAGGATTCTTATTCATCTCAGATGGATCACAAGGTTTCATAACAAAATTATCAACTACTGGAGAAGTAATTTGGGATAAAAACTTATCTGCAATGCAAGGCACAAAAGTTAAGAAAACATCCAAAGGTGGATTTGTAGTAGGTTCTGTTGAATGGGTTGATGAAGGTTTAAACGCAGCAATGCATTATCTAGATTCAAACGGAGATACGCTCTCAATAAAATTATTTGGTGGCAACAACAATGTTCAATTATTTGATATGGACATTACTGACAATGACTATGTTGTGTTTACAGGACACACAACAGGATATCAAACTGCTAATTGGGATTGTATTGTGATGCTTATTGATGATCAAGGTAATGAAGTTTGGAAAAATATTTTTGGTAATCCTAGAGGCTATGATCCAAAATTCATACTTGATGAGTGTTATGGAGTTAGGGAGACTCTTGACGGCGGTTTCGTAGTAACCGGTGGTACCGGTGACCATTCAGATTATTCTGGATCAGGTCATCCAAATGGAACATCTGATGAATGGAAAGTTTTATTATCTGAGTTTGATAAAGATGGCAATATGACATCGATAAATGTTTTTGGTGGAGGTATTGATGTAGGTAATGATGCTGGTGAATTTATTGATGTAACTTCTGACGGTGGATATATTGTTTTTTCTGACACAGACTCTAAAGGCTCTAAAGGTCCAAATAATTTTGGGTTTTTATATATTAAAAATCCTTAATTAATAGTTTTTTCCTTACAAGGAAGAAGTCACAGGTTCAAATCCTGTAGCGTCCACAAAGGTTTTTCAGAAATATAAGTATAGTAAATAATGTTTAAATAAAGGAAAATTTTGACATCAAACAAAGACACTGTTGCGTTAGAGATCATGTCGGAATTAAAAAATTATAACGACTTTGTTAACAAAAAACTTTTAATTCTATATGATAAGTTATTTTTTCCATTTTTAAAATATATTGATCTTATTGGTGGAAGGTTTATTGGAAAGAATATTTTTGTAGTAGCAAAGCTTTCAAAATAGATTATTTTTATTAACTGTTCTTTCAACAGTTGGTAAATTAAATAGTTTTTACAATATTTTTTTATATTAGGATTAGATAATGATAGTAAGTGTCATTGTTCCAACATTTAATGAGTCCAAAACAATCATTAAATTACTAGAAGAGGTCAATGCTCAAAGAAGTCAAGGAACAATGTTTGAAGTTATAGTTGTAAATGATGGTTCTACTGACAATACGGACAAACTAATTAGCGAAAATATTCAACTTGTAGACAAATATATTTCATTAGAAACTAACTCTGGAAAAGGTGCAGCCGTTAAAAAAGGTTTAATAGAAGCAAGCGGTGACTATATACTGTTTCAAGATGCTGATTTGGAATACAGCCCAAGTGACTACCATAAATTTTTTAAATTAATTCATAATAATTCGCCAGATGTTGTTATGGGAAGTAGATTGTCTGGAAGTGAATTTACAAAAGTAATGTATTTTTGGCATAAAATTGGAAATAAATTGATAACATATTTTTTCAATATTTTGTTTAATACTACTTTTACTGATGTTTATACATGTTATCTTTTATACAAAAAAGACCTGGTAGATCCTGCAAAATTAAAATCTACAGGATGGGATCAGCATGCAGAAATTCTTTCAACTGCAGTAAAGGAAGGGGAGGATTTTTTTGAAGTACCAATTACCTACAATGGTAGGAAATATGAGGATGGAAAAAAAATTAAACCACGACATTTCTTTAGTGTGGTTTTAATGATCATTAAAAAAAGATTGTTTTGATTTATTTTTATTTTGGTTTATATACTTAAATAATGATCTCAAAAACAATTTACCAAACCTGGAGTACTCAAAGATTGCCTGAAAAACTTGAAAAACTACATTCCAAAATGAGAAATAAAAACTCAGAATATGAACATATTATTTACACTGATGAGCAAATGAATGATTACATGAACTCAAATGCAGATACAGATATTAAGAATGCTTATTGGAAAATGAATCATATTGTAGCAAAAGCAGACATTTGGAGATATACAATCCTTTTTAATAATGGTGGTGTTTATTTAGACATAGATTCTGAAATAACTGGATCATTAGATAACCTAATTAATGATAAAGATGAAGCCATAATCACACCTGAAATTCATGAAAATTTATTTATTCAATGGGGATTAATTTTTAGTAAAGATCACAAGATACTTGAAAAAACCTTAAATTATATAATTCAAGATATTAAAAATGATGCAAACAAATTTGACCATCACAGCCTTACAGTAAAAAATTATGCACAAGCAATCTTCGATATAACAAAAGAAAACAATTATGAATTTAGATGGAAAGACCCGATTGTTCAGGAAGATACAACTCATAATTTAGAAAATACTTCGTTTAGGATTGTAGGTAATGATTACAAAAAAAATTTTTCATTTAAACATAAATACAATCATCTTCTAAGAAATAGACCAAAAGGTACAGAGATCGATACACATTGGTCGCGCTATAAAGGGCCAATATATTAGGTTCAAAATGGAGATAGATAGATTTACAATAATTCAAACTTGGAATACAAAAAAATTCCATAAAAATATAGAAACACTTAGAAATTCAATGATGGAACAAAATCCTGAATTTAAATTTGTATTATTTGATAACCAAGAGTTAAATAATTCTATTGAAGAGTACTTTGATAAAGATGTAGTAGAGTGTTACTTCAAATTAAAACACTATACTCCAAGAGCAGATTTCTGGAGATACCTAATGGTTCACAAATTTGGCTGTGTATATCTTGATATGGATTCCTTAATATTACAAAATATTTCTAGCTTTATTAATACTGATAAAACATATTTGACAATGGAACCAAACAAAATTGACTTTATCACATGGGTATTAATTTATAAGAAAAATGATGAGATCTTGTCTACAGCTGGTGAGATGATTATTGACAATATAAAAAATAAAAGATTTGTGAATGATGTTATGAATTTAAGTGGTCCGTCATTACTATCAAGAGCAATAAGAACTGTTGTAAAACTTGACTCTTTCCCCTTAGAAATCGATAATAATAGTCCGGAAATAAAAGAGTTATTTAATATAAAAGATTGTCTATATTTAGACAATATTGAGCATGATAAATATTTTTCATTCACACATGAATACAACCATCTTCTGAGGAAAAGAAAGAAATCATTCTTAAAATTTTATAAAAATGACCAAGAGCATTGGCAGAATTTTCAAAGGAACAATAACTTATATTAAGATTTTTTAAAAACGTTAATATAAGAATTGCCCAAATCAACAAATAAAATTGTTAGAAATGAAAAAATATATCGATAAGCCGAACCTAACTCAATATCTTTCCAAACAGTTGTATACAAATAAAAAACAAGTAGCAAGTTGATTAAAAATAGAGAGTTCATTATGTTTAGAGTTTTGTTTTGATAGATATTTACAATGCTTATTAATATATAAAAAAATAAAAATAAAATTAAAACTTTATCAATTGCTATTTCATTAAAAATAATTAATTTTATATTTTCAGTTTCAAAATTGAAAAATTTTTCTGAATTTTCTAAAAGAATTTTAAAATAAACGTTGTCTGAAATAACTCCTAATTCATTACCTTGTTTTGCAAAAATAAAAAAATTATAAATGCTGTTTAAAGTAATTCCAATTATTGATAGAAATATATAATAAGTCTTCTTATATTTTATGAAAAAATAAAAAGATATAATTAGAAATAAAATAGAAACAAAGGGTTTTAAAAAATATAAAAATCCAAGACAAAAAAAATATACTTTATTTTTGTAAATGTCTTTATTGAAAAATGCATTTGCCAAAAATACCGAAAAGAAGTAATTTACTATCACTTCGCCCATTAGCGAATTAAAAAATAAGTAACTAAGCCAATCACTATTTAAAACTATTGATGCAAAAATTAAAAGTATGTTAGTTTTCAAAAAAGGTTCTTTGATTGTTTCGTGTATTAACAAGATATTTAAGAAAAAAAACAGATTTGGAACAATAAGAGAAAAAGCGAATAGTGAACTCCCAATGAACAAATAATGCAGTTGGGCGAATGTATAATTAATCATCAAGGGATAGCCTTTAATTAAATTTTCATTAATAGATACAAAGAGATCATTATTGTAAATTTTTTCTGTCATTGGTTTCCAGAACTCAACAACATCGGTGTTATATTCAATGTAATTAAAACCATTTAAATCAACAAGATTAAAAATTATTCTCAAAAAAATCAATAATCCAAAAATAATTAAAATTTTGTAATTATTTTTTGCTTTAAATAAAAGATATATCGCAAATAAAATGTTGTAAATTAGAAATATTTCACCAAATGAGAGTAAGAATTTATCAAAAGGAAGAACAAGAAAATTAAAAATATACATTCCTATCAAATAAAATACGATAGACAAAGAAATGGAGTTTAATCTGAAAACTTTATTTATTTCTAGACCCAATAAATATAAAAATAAAAAACAAAATAAAGAAAGAAATAAACTTTGAAAATTTATATGATTATTGCTAGAAAAATTCCTTAAAAAGTTAAAAATAAAAGGAAAAGAGAATAAAACTATAGAATATTTTAAGTTTTTAGTCATTTAGAAAGTTGATGACTTCTATTAAATAATACAAACCAACTAAGTAAAAAATTTGATTTATACTAACTATCTCATTATTTATTAACTTCACTCCTATAGCCAAGTTCAATAGAATAAATACTGAAGATCCCATGGATAAGTTAATTCTTATATTTAAATAATTCTTCAAATAAAGCAATTTTAAAAATACAGGAAGTAGTTTTATTGAACCAAAAATTAAGGGTATACTGCTTTTTTCATTTGCATAAATTGTTTTTATTGGATGCTCAACAATTTTAAATTTATAAACAATTAGATTCAGTAAGAATGAGTTCTCAAAAAAATAATCATTTCTTAGATATTTTGGATTTATTTTTTCAAAAATATTAGCTTTAAATGCAATAAAACCATTATTTGGATCAGAGATTTGAAAATTTCCAGTTACAATTTTTTGCAAATTTGTTGAAATTAAGTTTCCTAAAAGTTTTACAAAGGGCATATCTGATACTGAAGACTTAAATCTATTACCTTTCACATAATCAAAATTTTCGTTTTCCAAATAATTAATAAATTTAGGAATATCTTCTGAAGAGTGCTGACCGTCTCCATCAAACTTGATGACATATCTTGCATTAATCTCTAAAGCTTTCGCTATTCCCACCTTTGTAGCACCACCAATCCCAAGGTTCTTTTGGTTTTTGATAATTATTAATTTCTCGTTAGTGCAATCTTCTAAAATATTTTCAGTTAAATCCGTTGATGCGTCATTAACAACTATAATTTTGTCACAATAAGTCGAAACGCTCTCTATTACATAAGATATATTTTTTTCTTCATTAAATACAGGAATTACAACAACTATCACAACTTTATTATAAGGATTTGAAACTATTTTATTTGTTGATATTTTTTCTTTCTTTCGCCATAGATGAAATATAAAAAAAGAGTTACTGAAGAAAATGTTAATAGGTTTAATTGTGGAAAATATAATGCTGTATTATAAGGTTCTAAATAGGAAATTGAAAAACAGTAAGTTATCATTGCAAAAGTTAGAATAATATTTTTTCTAAAACTAATAATATAGACAATCATTGAGAAAAATAAAAAATAACCAATACTGTAGTTTACAAATCTAAATGCCTCATATATTCCTTGAATAGACCAAAAAATAAATATGAAGATATTAATGTACAAGGCGTAAATGATTAGTTCCGGTGTTTTTTTGTTCATAAATCTATTTAAAATGAACAAACTGAAAAAATAAAAGATAATAATTAAAAAATACCCTATAAAACTAATTGTTACATCAAAATTACATCTCCAAAAAGTATCAAATGTTTGACAGTTTGTCAGACTTTCCTCATTTCTAAATGCGGATATAATCCAATAGAATTGGTTATGTATCTCTTTATGCCAGTCAAAGTAGTTGTAATCACTTATGCGAATTGCAAGTCTATAAAGTATTTGAAAAATTGAAAGATAAAAAAACCTTATAAAAATACCCTGATAATGAATTTTTTTTATTTTAATTGTGTCAATAAGTTCAATAATTAAACCATAAACTATTGAAGATAGATGAGCCAAAGATAAGATACCAAACAGAATGTAAAGTCTATTTTTTTTATTGTTATCATATTCTGCTTTATCGAAATAATTTAAAGTTAGAAGAAACAGTAAAAATGTAATATTTCCAACAGAAGATAGAAACAAATTCCAACGCAAACTTGGTATAGATAACAATGAAAAAATAATCAAAAAATCTAGTTTTGAATCTAAATTTAACTTAGTAATTGAAATAAATAGTTTTACAATTCCAAATAAAACTAAATATTGTACAGTCAACATAGAAATTTTAAAATTTTGATATTCACTTAAATTAAGAAAAGAGAATAATTCAAAAAATTTACGAAATATTGCTGTAGCACCAACGAATAAGGGTCTTCCCTGGTAAGGATTTACTTCGTTAAAGAAATTGTCAATATTGAGACTTGCAAATCTATATGGCCCCTCATCACAATGAATGGGAAGTCGAATATTTTCAAAATTTGAAATTCTAAAATTTTCAACAAGTACACATGAAAAGTGTTGGTATGAAGTATCTAAAATATAAAAGTCAAAAATATAAATTATTAAAACAAAGATAAAAGTAGATGAAACTAACTTTGCATTATTTTTTGTCATAACTTAAAAAAGATTAATAAATTATAACTCAATTTGATAAGAAAAAATTTTACTTTATTGAAATTAAATATAACATATTTACCATTCAAATATTTAAATCCTTAATCTGTTTCACGCTCCTATGTAGTTAAAATAGTCATATAAAATGATTAAACTTTATCTATTCATGCTTAAAAAATACAAAAATTTGTTAAGTAAAATTTTTTTTTACGTATGTTTTTATGTAAGTTCTGTTACATTTTACTTAACATTCAGTATTTTAGAATCACCAGATTTTGCAAAGTATTATAAATACTTTGAATATTATTCTGGATCAATAACATCGGTAAATTTAGAACAAGGTCATTTTTACTTTTTTCTTAATTACCTTACAGTAGTCTTGATTTCTAATATTTATGAGTTCTTTACTTTAAATGAAATAGTTAATCTCGCGGTACAAATAAATAATTCGTTAATTTTTTTATTTGGTTGTATGGGTTTTAAAAAATATTTGTTACAAAAATACGACTCTACAAATATTTATCTTGTGTTATCAATAGTATGTTTCTTGCCTCCTGCTTTTGAATTGAGAATGACGTTTAAACCAGAGATAATTGCTTTTGCTTCATTAGGTTGGCTATTTTATTACTTAAATAAATTGAATGATAAAAAAGATTCAAAATCGTTTTTAAAATTTAGCATAATTTTTGCATTAATAATTACATCTAAAATATCTATTGCATTTTTAATTTCGATAATATTAATTTTTGAAGTCCTACAAAATAATAAAAAAATATTAAAAAATATTACATTTAAGCACGCTATTTTATTAATAATTCTGACTTCATCATTATTAATTGAAAATACAACGATGAATGGTAAATTCATAAATCAGGTCGTCCATGAAGAAAAATATAATAATGCAGTAGATATTGGTTTTTTTACTAAATTTAGCGAAGAAGATTTTATTGATAACCCTAATAAATACTTTTTTTACGATTCGTTTATTGGAATTACATTTTTTGATTCGTTTAATGATTTTTTTGGTTTTTATAATAACTCTGAACATACGGAACTAAATCAAGATAGAAAACAATTCTTTAAGGTTGTTTTTAGAGGTGGACAGGTGTTGCCTTTAAATGTTAAGTATGACAAGAAAGAAGTCTCTTTTACTTTTTCAGGTTTATATGATCGGGGTTGGAATGAGGCCAATTATATTGATGAAACGAGAATGAAAATTAGTTTTATCTTCTCATCAATAATTTATTTCTTATTAGTTTTATTTTCCATATTTAAAAAAGAAATTCGACCAATTTTGTTATCTACTTTTATTGGTATTTTAGTAGTTTCATTTTCAGCATTAGGATTTTTTGGAACAAACAACTTTGACCCAAATACCGGAGATAGTTTTAAAACTTTTTATTATGGGTATTTTCTAATATTTAGCTTTGGATTATTATTTTCTGAAATATTCAAACACAATATTCTGAAAAAAACAATATCGATATTGCTTATTTTACTAATGTTGTTTTTTCTTGGCTTTCCATTCAAATTTTCTCAAGGAATAGAAGAAAGAATAATCGATAAAAATTCTCAACTGTTCAGCTGTGAGATTAATTATCTTTCCGTAAATTTATTATTAAATATTAAAAAAGAAATAAGCTGTGACCAGAGTAAAAGTAGTAAAAATCTAATTAGTCCAGATTCAGAATTAAATCCATTAACATATAAAATTTCAAAAATTCCATTTATAAATCTTTTAGTATTTGTTTCCTACTTGCTACTTTTTACAAAATTTAGTGATAATAAATTTACGAGGAGATTGGAATGAATAATAATTTTTTTGATATTTCAGATAATGAAATTGTTGATCTTTGTGGTGAGTTTCCTATCAACTTTAAGGAAGTTGACATTGCAAGCAATCCTGATTTTGTATTTGAAAATGATTTAGGTTATGAATCAGTAAAACTTTTTGACAGTGAAGAAAATACCGTTTTTGTAAATTCATTTGTTGAGTGTCACCATTATGTGAATGGAGGATGGAATTTTATCCCATCTCAAAGAAACGAAAGTGACTTTCATGATATTTTAATTGGATTTTCATTGATAATAATTGTCTTAGCTAATTTTGTTATTAAAAAGACTGGATTTGTGAGCAATGAATGATTGAACTTCTTAAAAAACAATCTTTGATGAAAGTCTTATTTTTAATAATATTAATCATTATACCATTCTCAATATCTGACTATTTCGATGAGGTAATACCAGAAAAAATAAGTTCTGATTTAAGGTTTTATGAAATTAATACTTGCAGTATTTCGCTTTTTGAATTTTTACTTCATAATCCAAATGTTATCTATCAAGATCATTATAAAATCAGGTTTAATAATTATTCTTCTATAGCTTGCTTTGGACAAATTACAGGGATAGATCAACTAGGTTATGATTTTTATATATCAATTGGAACAAATACCCTAATCAACTTGTATCTACAGTCAACAGTTTGGTTATTTTTAATATCATTTCTTCCTAGAAAAAAAATATACGAAAAATTAAAAATCCTAGATTACGTATCTTTGGTGTCTACAGCAACAATATTGACAGGATTAATCTATTCAGAAAATAGGTTTTATCAAAATGCTTTTTTTGAGTTAGATCTTTTGAGTAAAAAATCATACTTGTATCTCTATTTTTATTTTTTTACAATTGGATATTTTAGCTTAAATATATTGAACAATAGATCATCAAAGATTATAAATTTTCTTCCTTTAGGATTTTTATTTATTGGACTCTTCAGCGGAATGAACTTTTATTTCTTAAGTATTTACTTTTGCATTATTGGGATAAAGTATTTATTTAAAAATAAGAGTGTCAGGAAAATCTTTTCAGTTTTAAATTTTTTAATATTTTTTTGGTCCTTTAATGCAATAGGTATGTTTTACTATCTTAAACCTGATAAAGTGCGGGGCCTCTCTCACGGCGATTATAATTTTTTATCGGTTGCTTTCTGGAGTTATTTTATAATTTTTTCAATCATAGGATTGTTTTTCTTTATTAGAAATAAAAAAAATAGTGTAAATTATGAAAGTTTTAAAAACAATATTTTAATTTCTGGATTCTTAATACTAGTTCTTGGTTATTTAGGATCATCAATGCCATTTTTCAATTTTATGAATTACTACTATTTTGGTCAAACAAAGTACGGAACAACTAATCAGAATTTATTTTCCGTTGATTCATGGGGGGTCACAGAAGCATGGAGAGGATTTTTTCCAAGTGCTGAAACAGTAGGAGAATTCTTTGCACTTGGCATTTTAATTTCATTTTTATATCGTGGTAACAGAAATAGTTTTCTTACCTATCTTGGTGTTTTTACTTTGTTTTTTGGTTTATTAGCTTCAAATAATAGGGCTGCTTTATTTACGCTTCTATTGTGTATTGTCTTAAAAATAAATAAAGAAAATAAACTAAAATCAACAACTAAATTTTTGATTTTTATTCCTGTTGGATTAATACTTTTATATTTTATAAGATTTGAGAATCTTCTTTATTCGTTTGATTTTTCTTCAAATAAAATCATTAACATGGGAAGAAGTTATTCCTTAGAGTCAAATTTGTCTTCTTCTATTCAATATTTATCAAATATTGAGGATAAAAATTTTTTTATAAGAAGTATATTTCTCCTATTTGGGTTTTTAGCATTTCTGATTAACAGATCAGAATTGTGGGGAATATTTCTTGCAAGATTTAACCCTTCAGGAAGTGAACTATTATTTGGTACTGGACCATTCATTCTATCTAATCATTATGGTGAAATAGATATTTTTAATAAAAGAGTATTCACTGGTACAGAATTGGGATTCTTACTTCCTCACTCTTCCTTACTATTAATTTTTGTATTTTTAGGCGTTATTGGTGGATTGGTTTTAATTTTATTAATGATAAAAGTTCTTTTTGAAGAAAGGACTCGTAACCATGATTTGTTTTTGATAACAGTATTCATTTCAATTAATTTAATAAAAAGTGATTCAATTCTTTATTTGCCATCACTAATGTTGTATCTTTGTTTTTTTATTTTGTTAAGCAAGAAAAACTTAGAAAAAGAACTATTTTAGCTTTATAAATTTACTTTTTTTAAATCTTGTTTTATTGTTCTTGACTATTGATTCAAAAAAGTTCCATGCCAAAACTAAAATATATTCGTATCTGTCTACATCAATGTCATCTTTAGACTTAATTTGAATATTTGTTTCAGGTATGTATTTGTTGTGTTTTATTTCACTATCATCAAGTACATACTGAAAGTAATTATCGTTTATTCCAAAATAGTTTAAAACAGTAGTTGCTTTGGCTGGGGCACCATAACCAATAATTTTTTTGTTTTGTTCTAATATTTTATTTATATTTTCTAGAGACTTATATTTAATTTTTTTGACATCTTTTGCAAACCTAAGATAAGTATCAATTTTGTCTAATTTATTTTTCTTTTCAAGTTCAATATATTCGTTAACGCTTTTATGAAGTTTTTTATTTTTATTTTTTGTCGCATAAACTCTTAGTGATCCGCCATGGGTGTCTACTTCTTTTACTTTGTATATCTTCATATCACTATTCTTAAAAAAATCTAAGATTGCTAAAAAACACCAATAATTTACATGCTCATGGTATATATTGTCAAAAGTAAGGTCTTTTATTGTTCGCAGAATATATTGGACTTCAAAAATGAATTCTCCACCCGGTTTTAGAAGGGCTTGTACATTTTCTAAAATATCTTTTAGTCCATCGCTATGAGCAAACACATTAAATGCAGTTACAACATCTGCTTTTCCATATTTATTAATTATTTTACTGACGGTCTTTTTTTCAAAATATTCAGATAAAGTTGTTAATTTTTTAGAATTTGCAATTTTAGCAACATTTTTTGCAGGTTCTACTCCTATAGCTTTTAACCCTAATTTGTTTATTGGTTCTAAGAATATTCCGTCATTGCTCCCAATATCAACCAAAACTGAATTTCTTCTAAGATTTAAATCAGTTTTTAATTCATTTGCTAGTTCTATGAAGTGATCTTTAAATTGCTGAGAGGTTGAAGATAGATATAGATATTCATCAAACATTTTTTCTGGTGGAACTACAACACTAAGTTGTGAATTAGAACACTGTGTACAATAATTTAAATCAAGAGGATATAAATCATTAGATTCATTTTTACTATTATTTAAATTATTTGCAAGTGGCGATAATCCTAACGATAAATAGTGAACAAAACCTCCTCCACAAACCCTGCAAGTTGTCTTATAACTATCAATTAAATTTTTGGCTAGCCTGTCATCAACTAGTTTGAAGGGAATAGTGTGTGTGATTCCATAGTTTTGATGTTCTCTATCACCCGTCACAAGATTTAAAAGTTCTGAGTCTTCTAAAAAAATCATTGTATGTGCAACATTTGGTGGAATAATTGATAATTCACCAGATTTAATATACCTCGTTTCAACAACTGAATTCTCATCATTTAAATCTTTTGTTACGCTTATATAACTTCCGGTAGTTAACAGACACTTCTGGGTTTGAATTGGATGATAGTGATTACCTCTTATGCTTCCTTTGATTGAAGAAACGGTCCCGATCATATTTATTTTTTCATCAAAATAATAATTAGAAATTAGACCTCTTTGATCTTGATAATTATCCTTACCAGAAATAATTAATTCATTTTGATTGACCGGTTCACGGTCCTTCCACTCATCGTACATTTCTTCTAATGAGTGTTTTAAGTTGTACAAGAAATTAAATCCGGCTTTTTGTATTTTTTTACTCGTTAACCCATAACCTAAATTTGGTATATCATCATTTGTAGATTTAATCTCAACTTTTTTATTTATTTTCTTACAAATCATAGCAACTTGTTTAACAGTTAATGTTTCGTTTGATAGATGGTAAATTTGCTTGTTTATTTGATCATTGTTGCCTGCAAATACCATAGCTCTTGCAACATCAATTACATTTACGAGACTTTTTAATTGCTTGCCTCCGCCAAATAAACTAATTGTTCCATTACTCGAAGTTAATTTTGCAAAAAGGTTTGGCATTATATTTAATCTCGTATTATCAAAAGATTTGCCATAAACAGAACCAAGTCTGATAATTACATAGTTTTTATCAGAGAGAATAATATCTTTTTCTGATTCAAACTTAGATTTCGAGTATTCTAATACGGGTTTAGGTTCAGTAGTTTCATCTAAATTTTTCTTAACTGTTTTCAATCCTTCAAAAACAACATGTGTTGATGGAAAAATAATTTTTGCATCTTCATTTGAATATTTAATAATATTATTTGTTCCATCCACTCCTGCTTTTCTTATTTTTGTATTCATTTTTTGGTCAGATTGTCTACTTGTTTGTGGAACTGCTGTTATTCCAGCAAGATGATAGATCATGTCAAAATCTGAAAGAAGATTCTTCATATGATTTTTATTAAGAATATCTAATTGTTGAAACTTTATTCCCCATATTTTTAGTTGATTTACTCTTGAAGAATAAAATTGATTGTCAATAACGGTTACATCATGGCTTTGGTTTAGTCCAGAATAAATCTTTGCAAGCTCCATGCCTATATATCCGAGTCCGCCTGTTATTAGAACTTTTTTCATCTATAAATACTTTCTTTATATATACACTCTAAAGGTTGTTAAATCATAAAATTGTTTAGCGTCATAATATTATAATTACTAGTAATACATTTTTGTTTTTAAAATGCTATAAATCATTCTTACTTTATCAGAAAAATTAATACTTTTAGTTTTACAAATATCTATAAACATTGGTATTTCGTGTTTCTTAAACTTAAAAGTTACGTGATATTTGTTTCTAAAAACTTTTTTATATTCTTTGTTGTAATAATTAGAAATTTGATTGAATGTATTCTCAAAATACCATGGTTTATTGCTTCCTGCATAATGTAAAAAGTTTATTTGCTCTTCATACACATTTTTCCCATCAGGCGAAATATAGTTTAAATTAATGGGTAAATCAGAAAATTTTCCATCAAAATATATGTTTAATATGTCTTGATCCCAGAATTCAATATTTCCATAATTTGACTTCATGATATTCAACAAATTATCTATTGTTCCAGGTTTTGACCATTTCTCATAATTGATAATTATTAATCCCGCATTAAAGTATCTATTATTTTTTAATCCCAGTCTTAGTTTATGTGAAGTTGATATTTCCTCATTCAAACCAGTCAAAACATTATTTGAACTTTTTAGTTTATTAATTTCTTCCTCTATCAAAGATCGGGGGTTACTTAAGCATAAAATATCTGCGTCAAGGTAAATTAAAAAATCTAAATCTTCTGGCAGATAATTTGATATAAACATTCGAAAATATGTTGCATATGAGACATGTGAATTGTTAAGATTTGGAAAATCATAATTTGTATCTTCAAATTTAAAAATTTCTATTTTATTTAAGTTGTTATATTTTTTAAGTTTTGCTGTGTACTTCTCAAAAAGTATGGGATTATCATGCAAAATATATAAGTTTACTTCAGAGTCATATTTTTCTAGCAATGTAGAAATTGATACTGTAGCCTGAACATTATAATTACTATCAAAACAGTACAAAAAATTAGTCACAATATATAAATCTAGTTATTCATAATTAATAAATGAACTATAAAAATAATAAATAACCAACTGTTAAAATTTTTATATGTATTTGATTTTAGCTTTCTGTAAATTCACTAAAAAAAACTGCAAAGAAGATTGAAAATGTCAACAGTGACAATATTTACATCTATGACAAATCCTGAGGAAAGAAGAGATCCATGGAAACAAGCATTAAATTGTTATGAAGATTTAGCTGATGAAGTAAATATAATTGGCCAAAATTTTCCTGAAGAATTTAAATGGGACTATTTTGGAAAAATATTTCAAAATGCTTTTGATTCATCAAAAGGAGATTGGATTTTTAGAATGGATGTAGATTACTTTTTTCATGAAAAAGACATTCCAAAAATCAAAAGATATTTAACTAAATATTCAACTTCACCCGCAATAGCTTTTCCACAATATCAAATTTTTACTCCTGATAGGTATCAACTTAAAACAAAGATATGTCTTGCATTAAATAAAAAAAAATTCCCAGAGATAAAACTAAATGGTGGTGGTGATTTAGTACTTCCAACTTTAAATGGAAAATTAATAAAAGTTCCTGACGTACCAAATATAAAAATCCCGATTTATCAATATGATTCAACATTCAGAACAAAGGAAATTATAGCAAAAGATCGTGCTCGTTTTGCAAGAGCATGGGAACGTCAATTTGGAAATTTTGGTAATAGAGGGGGTGGTACACCTGAACTTGCATTTGATGCTTGGTTTTCAATGATTAAAGAAAGATATCCTAAACATACTTTTAAAATGAAAATGAGCGATCATCCAAAATATATGGCTACTGAATTAAAGAAACTTAAAGAAGGTCAGTTTGGATTCGATGCTTTTGGTCTGAAACAAAATACAAAGCGTCCATTAATAAATTATTTAAGAGGCTATAAAGATAAGTACTTCAACTAGTCGTTGAGAATATCATCTAATTTTTTAGTAAAGTTTTGGACAGTGTATTTTGATAGTACAAGTTTTTTTGCATTTTGTTGGATTTCTATCATTAGATTTTCATTCTTAAATAAGTTATAGATTGTCTCTTTCCAGAGTTTGATATCTGTTTTCTGAATATAAAGATGTTCATTATTTATTAAATTATTTGGATTCCAAAATCCTTCTGTCTCAGAAATTAAAACAGGAGTTTCACACAACATAGATTGCAAGCAAACGCTCTGACCTGAGGGTTGGATTGAATTTTTTAGAGGAATAATTGTTAAAAAAGCTGAACTATAATATTCTCTAATTTTAGAATCTGTAATTTCCTCAGAATGCCAGTCGCCATTTATTAATTCTGCATTTTTAAAATCAAAATCATTTTTAACAATTCTATTTGAAATAATTTTGAACCTTAAATCAGGCATTTCCTCAATAAGTTTTAATAAAAACTCATAATCTCTATTTAAATCATTGCCTATAAAAAGAATAAAATTATTCTCATCATTTTTATCAATTAGGGTCTTGTTCCAGAATTTAGAATCAACTCCAAATGGATTATAAAAAAATAAGTCCTTGAAGTTTGGAAAGAGTTCTTTTGCAGATTCATATTCAGCTTCGCTTATAAATATAACTCTTTGAATATATTTAAATAGATACCTAAGCAATATCTTTGTGAAAAAATTTTTTTTCCCACTTACTATCCCCATAGCAAATACATTTACATTTATTTTTTTTCTATTCAATTTTGGACATAAATAAAATAAACTAAACAGAATTTGCTGATTACCAAAGAATATTTCGTTGCTTTCAAATATATTTTTTTTGTCTTGTTTTTTTAATGAGTTTTCAAAATGAAAACCTAATCCAGTTAATTTATTTAATAATTTTGCTAAAAACTTATAAATTTTTTGGTCTGCTTTAACTGTTTCAAAGATTTGAACATCATATTTTTCGTTTAAACCAAAATAACCATAAAACATATCTTCGGCAAATTCACCGCTAGATTCAATCTTTTTTTTTCTCCCTCCACCAAAAATATATGTAATTTTTTTATTGTTCATTTTATAATTTTTTATTTTTGAATAGGGTTATATCTCTATACTCTGATGTAAATATTGGTGTAAAACCTTCTTCAAATAAGATTGTAAAAACTTCAGGTGTCGTTTTTGATTTATTTAAGCCCTTCTCAGCACTATGGTCTACAGAAACAAATTTAGTTTTTGCTAATGTTTTTCTTGAACCCTGTAAAATTTTCATTTCATGGCCCTCACCATCAATTTTTATTAATTTCACCTCATCAAAATCGAATGAATCAAGAGCTTTCACATCTATTTCATAAACTTCGTTTGAATAAGTTTCCTCTAAAGAAGTATCTGCGCTTGTTGAATCTACATACAGATTCATTTTTTGATCTTTATTAGACAAGCCAAATTGAAAAATACTTCCATTTCGGAACAAAAAATTTTTTTCTAATGCTTTATAAATCTCTTTATCTGGTTCAAAAGCAATATAGTTCAGATTTGGATACTTTTTATAAAAATAAGGTATCAACTCCCCAACGTTTGATCCGCAATCAATTACAGTGTCATTTTCATGAAATTCAACGTTGTTTAATAAATATGCTTTTGCTAGATGTTCTGAGAAAGCTTCTATTCCAGACACCATCCTGGTAAACCTTTTATTTGTGAAATAAAATTCTCCATATGAATCTGTTAAGTAATAGAAACTGTCTTTAAAGTAAGATTTTGTCATTGAAAAAGGAAGGATATTTATAAAAAAACAATAACTACTATTCTTAAAAATCTTTTCGATATATGAATAAAGAATCCCAAGTAATAAATAATAAGTTTTTTTAAATTTGCCTAAGCTATGAATATCAACATTATTTAATATATAAACTGGAGTGTTAATTAAGCTAGGCATGCATATTCAATTATACTGTCTGTCAAACATTGAAATTATTTACTTTTAAAAATTTATGTAAATGTAAACTTGACTTGTGAGAGTATTAGTTGTCTTCACATATGGATATTCATTAAAGACATGGAATGAGTCAGGTACTCTTGAAAGAGAGCTATCAATATACACCGAGTTACAGAAAAACTATGGTATCGAGTTTACTTTTCTAACATATGGTGATAATTCGGACCTTCAGATAGTTATAAAAGATTTAGATGTTGATATTATTCCAATTTATAAATATCAGAAAAAATCTAGTTCTAAGCTAATTAATATTTTAAAAAGTATTTACTTTCCATTCAGAAATAAAAGACTGTTTATAGATATAGATATAATTAAACAAAATCAACTTCAAGGGTCTTGGGTAGCAATTATCTTTAAAAGTTTACTTAGCAAACCTTTATTTACAAGAACAGGATATGATGTTTATAAATTTTGTTTAGAAGATAAAAAAAACTTTTTTATTAAATTCTTATATTTATATTTAACAAAAATTACAGTTCAAATGTCAAATATTTACTCTGTGTCAAATTTAACTGATTTAAGATACTCCGAGTTTAAATATAATAAGAAAAAACAATTTGTATTAAGGCCAAATTGGATTTTGCCTAATGATTATATTAAAAACACAAGATTTACAAATAAAGTTTTATGTGTTGGCAGACTAGAACATCAAAAAAATTTTGGGTACATAATTAATGAATTTGAAGGGACAGATTTTGAAATAGATATAGTTGGTAAAGGAAGTAAAAAAAACGAATTGCACGATTTATCTATAAAAAATAATGTGAAAGTTAACTTTTTAAAAAATATAAATAATAAAGATCTTATCAAATTGTACTCAAATTATAAATATTTTATTTCATCATCTCTTTACGAAGGACATCCTAAAACAGTTCTAGAAGCAATGCATTCGGGTTGTATTGTTTACTTATCAGATATTCCAAACCATTCAGAACTTGTTGAGCACGGGGTGGATGGGTATTTATATAATTTAAAAAAAGATAATTTAAAAGAATTGTTTAAAGAAACTATTTCCAATGAAGATGTGCTCGAAAATATATCTTACAATGCTTATTTAAAAATGGAAAAAAATTTTGGTTTAAAAAAAGCTGTAAGAGCAGAAAATGAAGATTATAAAAATATTATAAATTTATAAATTATCAAATGAGTTTACAAATTTCTGTAGAGAAAACATTTTCCACAATCTAAGCGCATTTGTTCTTGAATAAAAGGTAGATAATTTACTTATTTGTTTTGTATTTTTTTGAAAAATGTCTAAACCATTAAATAAAATATTTTCAATGTTCGAAATATTATTTTTTACATAATCTTCAACATTAAAAACAAAGCCCATTTTCTTTCTATTTAGAAATTCTGAATCAAAATCATGTGATAGTAATTTTTTTAAAATAAATTTTGGCTCATTCAAAATATATTGTTTTTCATCTGTTGAAAATAGATACTCTACAATACGGTGATCTACAAACGGTGATCTTACTTCTAAAGAATTAGCCATAGAAGTTCTATCCACCTTTAACATCATTTGTTCTGATAAGTAAAATTTATATTCTGTAAACATTAAATTTTTATAATCGGTGAATTCATTGGTTATAAACTTATCTACAAAATTACTATTTTGTTCAATGTTTAATAGATTCATCAGTTTTTTATCTTCAAAATATGATGAATAGGCTAAGGTCTTATTTTTTGAATTTCTTAAAATATTGATTCCACTTCCAATATAGGAGGGGTACATTTTGTAGATTAGGCTTAAAGCAGTATGGTTTAAATTCTTTGATTGGAGTATTTGATGAGTTCGTAAATATCCTCCAGATAATTCGTCACCTCCGTCTCCTGAAATTGCAACTTTATAATTTTTAGAAATTAGTTTAGCAATAGAATAGGATGGCACAACTGAAGGGTCTGAGTATGGTTCATCAAAAATGTCTATAGATTTATCAACAAGATTTTTCAGATCATCAATATTAATAAACATTAAATCATGGTTTGTCGAATATTTTTCTGATACTAAGTTTGACCATTGGGATTCATCATACTTTTTATCTTCATAACCAACAGAAAATGTATTTGGTTTGCTTTGAATTGTTGATTGTAGCTTTACAATTAAAGATGAATCGATTCCACCTGACAAAAAATTAGCAACTGGAACATCTGAAACATTTCTCATTTTTATAGAATCAAGTAGTAAATCTAAGAAAACATCATCATTAAATTTTTCTGAGCCATAATTTTCTTCGAGCTTCCAATAATAATCCGTTTTTTTATGAAAATTTTTGTTTAGATCAATTTCGATTATTTGACCTGGTTCAACTTTGTAGTAATTTTCAAAGATTGTATGAGGAGAAGTAACAACACCAAGATTTAAAAATTCGTTTATAGAATCGTTATCTAAATCATATTTGTTTTTAAGTTTTATTAATGATTTAAGGTTTGAACTAAATGAAAGATTGTGGTTATCAATATAATAAAACAAGGGTTTTTGTCCAAGCCTGTCCCTAATTAAGTATGCTTTTGCAGAATTATGATCCAAAAAGAATATTGAAAACTGACCAATAAGTTTCTTAATAAAGTTTGAACCGTGTATAGATAGCCCGTTTAACACTACTTCTGTGTCTGAATGGTCTGTAAAAAATTCTACTCCTTCTAATTCTAATTCTTTACGTAAATTTTCATGATTATATATTTCTCCATTGAACATAACCGTCGTATTGAAATTTTTTGATACCATTGGTTGATTAGCTGTATCAGATAAATCAATTATTGAAAGCCTGTTAAATATAAATGAAAAATTTAAAGTACTTTTCATTCCTAATTTGTCATACGAATTTCCAGCATAAAAATTTTTATGATCTGGACCTCTACAAATTAGGTGATTATTGGCTTGATCAATTCCCTGTTGATCAATTTCGTTTTTTGAAAATGTACCAATAAATCCACACACAATAAAATACTAATTTGAATTTTTGTAAAGTGATTACTTTTTTTTTATTCTGAAAATATTTATTTCAACTAAATTGGTTAAAAATTTAATATTAAGGTATATCATAATGATTAAAATTCTTGTTTTTGGTAGTAATGGAATGGTTGGAAGCTCTATTCTGAATTCATTTTCTGAGGAAAATAAATTTCAGATCATTCCATCAACAAGAAAAGATACAAATTTATTTAAACTTGATGAAACTAAAAAAATAATTAATGATGTTAATCCTGATATATTAATCAATGCTGCTGCAAAAGTTGGAGGTATTGTTGCCAATAATGAGCAAAGAACTCAATTCTTGATTGAAAATTTAAGAATTAACACAAATATTTTAGAGTCATGTATCCCTCTTAAAAAGATAAAAATAATTAACCTTGGTAGTAGCTGTATATATCCATTGAATGCCACTAATCCAATTTCGGAAGATGAGTTTATGAATGGAAAACTAGAGCCGACAAACTCTCCGTACGCCATGGCAAAATTAACAGCTATAGAATTAGGAAATGCTATGAAAGAACAGTTCGGTCATAAAGTGATCAACTTAATGCCAACAAACCTTTATGGCCCAAATGATAATTTTTCTGAAAAAGATAGTCATGTTATTCCTGGTCTTATGTTCAGGATGGAAATAGCAAAAAGTAAAAATACTGACTCATTCAATATATGGGGAAGTGGAAAACCACTGAGAGAATTTTTACACGTTGATGATCTTTCAAGTGGAATAAAATTTATCATTAATAATGACATAGAGGACAACATACTGAACGTTGGAAGTGGAGACGAGGTAAGTATAAAATCAATTGCAGAAAATATTAAGCATGTGCTTGACTACAAAGGTGTTTTATCATTTGATACCTCGAAACCTGATGGCAATCCAAGAAAACTTTTAGATTCAACGAAAATGCTTAATTACGGTTGGAGACCGGAAATATCGCTATCTGAAGGATTAGAAACAACTTATAAATGGTTTCAAGAGAACATAAATATTAACTACTAGGACTTTCCCATGTTGGAGAAATAAGATTATTTTCTAGTAAAACTTTTTCTTGTTTCGCAAGTTCGATATCAGATTCAACCATAATTTCAACTAAATTAGAAAAGCTAGTTTTGAGTTCCCAACCAAGTTCTTTTTGCGCTTTTGAACTATCTCCTAATAAATATCCTACTTCGTTTGGTCTTTCATATTTTTTATCGGTAGTTACAAAATCTTCCCAGTTTAGATTGACTTTTCCAAAAGCAAGTTTTAGAAAATCCTCTACTGTATGTGATTCACCAGTCGCTAGAACCCAGTCATCTGGAACATCATGCTGCATCATGAGCCACATTCCTGCTACATAATCACCAGCAAAACCCCAATCTCTCGACGCAGAGAGATTTCCTAATGTTAGTTTATTCTGTAATCCGCAACTGATTCTACCTACTGCTCTTGTAATTTTTCTAGTAACAAAAGTTTCTCCTCGATGAGGGG
>MDTB01042821.1_pt1 | contig 22078 bp, 18 predicted proteins | sample 811161 | NCBI WGS metagenome assembly MDTB01 (sample SAMN05326650, study PRJNA326480) | marine metagenome | isolation source: seawater | place: Mediterranean Sea | collected 2009 | reverse complement strand
ATTTCTTCTGGATTTTGCTTGCCTTGTCATTCTTGAACCCATTACGCTTCCAACAAGAGCGCCGATAGGTCCAAGCAGAGTGAATCCAATCATTCCGCCAACAATTCCACCAATTAAACTCATTTTTTCTTAATTTTTTTCCTATGCTATGTTTTAATAATTGTACATGGATAAGTTTTATCGGGGGAAACATGTCTGAAATGAAACCTTTACCAGTTGTAGATTTCTTAAAAATTCCAGAGGATGGAAATCCCTATCTTGAAGGTTATAGATGCAAGAAATGTGGATCCATTTATTTAGACGAGAGAAATGTTTGCTCGAAGTGTTTTGCTAGAGACGAAATGGAAGTTATCAAATTAACTGAAACTGGAATTTTGCATAGCTATGCAATTGTTTTTAGATCATTTCCTGGGATCGATGTACCTTATATCTCGGCAATTGTAGATCTTGATGGCGGAGGAACAATCAAAGGAAATTTGATTAATATTGAACCAGATCCTGATAAAATAGAATTTAATATGCCAGTGAAAATAACTTACGGTGATGCATTGGGTAGAAAAGATAAAGAAGGAAATTCTTATCTGAGTTATTTCTTTGAGCCAGCTTAATTGAGGTGAAATTATGAGTGATGTTTATGTAATGGGTGTTGATATGATCAAGTTTGGAAGGTTTCCAGACAGAAGTGTTCCTAATATTGGCGCTGAAGCTGCTTTGATGGCTTTGGATGATGCTGGCCTGGGAATTCAGGATATGCAAGCTCTTTATTGTGGAAACTTAGGGCAAGCCAATGCTATGGTTGGGCAAAGAATTCTTCAAGAAATTGGCCAAACTGGAATGCCTGTCGTTAACGTTGCGAACGCTTGTGCTACTGGAGCAACCGCTTTTAGAGAAGCATGGATGTCAATCAAAGCAGGCATGTATGATGTTGTTTTAGCTGTTGGTGTTGAACAAATGGGTAAAGGACTTCTCGGCGGAGCTGGTGGTGGAGAAGGTATTCCTAAAGAAGGTTTACTGGGTTCAGGAACAATGCCTTGTGTCTTTGCTGAGGCTGGAATGGAACATGCAAAGGAGCATGGAACAACTTTTGAACAGTTTGCGAAGATATCAGTGAAAAATCACCATCACTCAACCATGAACCCGAAAGCTATGTACCAAATTGAGACTCCTCTTGATGAAGTAATGAATGCCGAAATGATTTCCTATCCTAATACCAAGCTGATGTGCTCAGTTAACGTAGATGGATCAGCTGCGGCTGTTCTAGTATCTGAAAAGAAGGCTAAAGAACTCGGCATGGGAAGAGCAGTTAAGGTTAGAGCATCTGCGATGGCAAGCGATCCTTACACAGACAGAGATCTTGTTATGCCAGATGTTAATGCATGCACAAGACTTGCTGCTAAAGATGCTTATGAGCAAGCTGGTATTGGACCTGAGGATGTAAATCTCGTTGAGTTGCATGATTGTTTTGCAACAGCAGAAATGCTTCATTATGAGAATCTAGGTCTCTGTAAAGATGGTGAAGCTGGAAAAATGATTGATGAAGGACATGTTGAGCTTGGAGGGAAAGTACCTGTAAATGTTTCTGGAGGTTTACTATCAAAAGGTCACCCTCTTGGTGCAACAGGCATAGCAAATATCTATGAGGTTTGTACTCATCTCAGAGGCGAAGCAGGAGCCAGGCAAGTTGAAGGTGCAAAAATTGGGATGACTCATGTTATTGGTTTAGGAACTGCTTGTGGTATTCACATACTCGAGAAAACTAACTAAATAAAGATTGAAGATTGGCGTAACAGGAGATACGCACAATAATCTCAAAAATATTAAGGAAATCTGTAGGATTTTCAACTCGTTGAATGTTCAACTTGTTGTGCATACAGGAGATATAACTTTGCCTAAATCACTAGAAGCCTTCAAAATTTTACATTGTCCTTTGGAAGTTGTATTCGGAAATAATGATCAAGGAGATAAAGAATCTTTAATAAATGTAAGCAATAAATTTGGATTCAATATAGACGAAGGTCCAAAAATTTTAAAACTGGACGGTAGAAAAATATATGTTGTTCATGATCCTTTAGAAATTAAAGATTTTTTTTTTGACGAAGCGGATATAATCCTTCATGGTCATACTCATAGATTCAGAGATGAATTAATAAACCAAACGCATATTTTCAATCCGGGAGAATGTGCTGGCATATTAGAAGGCAAAAATAAAATAGGAATTGTTGATTTAAAAGAAATAAGTATGGAAGTTATTAATTTCTGATCCCTCTTTTTCCGAATATTATATCTATTAAAATGATCAAAAACATTATCGACAAAAAAGGCCTTATTAGTCTTTCATAGTTTACAGAGCCACTTTCAAGAAGATCCATCAAAAATATTGAAAAAATTGGGGCTATAGTTTCTAATCCCGGAGATTTGAACCATGCGGTAATAAAAAAACTTAAAACAAATGCAAAAATTATTTTTTTAAGATATTTGTTCCTTATAGCCTTTCTGCAAAGAAAAGAAAGAAAAAAGGAAAAACAAAAATATAAACTCCAAGCTAGTATTATCATTTAAAGTTTGAAATAAATCTTTGCCTTGAAGATTCGTCTCTAATTATCCATGAGCATTCATTAAAATTCTTTTTTTGAACTAGTTCTTTTAATCTACTAAGGTTGTTTACTTTAAAAATATCATTTGGAGGAATATTTCTTTTTTTTGCCTCTTCTTCTCTCCATAAAAAAATGCTTTCATCCAACTTTGAAATTTTTTTATTTTTTTTCTTTAATCTCTTCAATCTTGCAAAAGAAAAATCTTCCTCTCCTAGAGTTTTTTCCTTGACGCAAAGATTATTAAATTCTTCAAGTAGTTTCAGCTTTTTAAGTTTTGTCATTTGTAGTTGCATTATTTTTATTAAATACCTTACATCGTTTGCTGCATATTCAATTTGATTATATTTTAAAGGTCTTTTATTCCAATCAGAATTTGTCTCATGTTTTGATATGGATTTAAAAAAATATTTCTTTACGAGATCTTTGTAACTTATCTGTTTAGAAAAATCATTTTCTAAAAAACTTTGAGCTATTTGTGTATCAAATACATTTATCACTTCCATTTCTAGTGAGCTTTTTAAGACTGAAATATCGCTCCTTAATGAGTGAAAAACTTTTAATACCTTATTTGATTTAAAAATTTCGGATAGTTCAAAAAAATTATTCTTTTGGTAAATATCAAAAATGAAAATCTTATTTTGATTTGATATCTGTATTAAACTCAAGGAAGGGTAATAAGTTTTTCGCCAAGTAAATTCCGTATCAATTGCAATAAGAGTATTTTTTTTTAATTCATTCGTTACATCCAAATATGACTTTTCATCTCTTATATAAACTACCTCTTTTTTGTTTTCAAAGAAGAGAGAAAGATAGTTAAGATATTTGTTCATGAAAAAAATTTAGTATCTTTTTATACTCCTTCCCTAAAACTTTGTCCCTCAATGAAAATGATATGATTGACTCGAAGTAACCCAACTTATCGCCGCAATCGAAATATTTTGTATCTGTGTAAAGTCCATTAAAAATATAACCATCTTTAATCATTGATTGTATTGCATCTGTAAGTTCAATCTCTTTGTTTTTTTTTATTGGTGCATCGGGTATATGTTTAAAAATTTCAGATGTAAAAATATATCTACCTACAACTGCTAAATTAGAAGGAGCATTTTTGACAGAAGGTTTTTCTATAATGTTTTCAATATCAAAAAGATTTTTTTTAATTTTACTTTTAGGCTTTATTATTCCAAATTTATTCACTTCGTTATTTTGAACTTCTGCTAAAAGTAAACAGTTCAAATTAGTTTTCAAGAAATGATTTCTTAGTTTTGCTAAATTAGACTTTTTAAAATTTGTGACTGTTCCGTCAGCTACTCTATCTGGCAGAACAACAGCAAAAGGTTGTTTACCTACTGCGGTTTCAGCACATTTAATTGCATGCCCTAATCCAAGGGCTTCTTCTTGATTTATGTAAATCAAGTCAATTTTTTTATTTGTAATATTTTTAATCTCTTTAAGTTGGGACTTTTTAATTCTTTTGGCTAAGGTTTTCTCAAATTCTGAACTCTGATCAAAATGTTTTCCAATAGCATTTTTGCTTGAGTGAGTAATAAAAATAATTTTCTTAAATCCTGCATAATAAATTTCCTCTACAACATACTGTATTACTGGTCTATCAACAATGGGAAGCATTTCTTTAGGTATAGATTTTGTTGCTGGCAGCATCCTAGTTCCTAGTCCAGCAACCGGAACGACTGCAATTTCTAATTTATTTTCCATACAAGATATTAATTTACTTGAAAGATATCTCTAGTGAAAACCTTTTCTAGATAAGGTTCTAATTCATCATTGTATCTATTTGCTAAAATAAAAGATGCTGATGAGGCAAATTTGCTAAAATCATTTAATACTACAGAATTGAGAAATTTTTCTGCTTTAATTAAAGGCTCATAGATAATCACAGGAATTTTTTCTTTCTTAATTTTTTTTATAATATCTATGACTGCAGATTCTTTCATATTATCCGATCCTTCTTTCATTTGAAGTCTATAAATACCTATATTCTTGGGTTTATTTTTTGTAATAAAAGCTGTAATGAAGTCTTTCCTCTTATCGTTTGACTTGATAATTGAGCTAATCAAACTATTAGGGACATCGTTGAATTGAGATATTAATTGCTTAGTGTCTTTTGGAAGACAATATCCCCCAAATCCAAAAGATGGATTATTGTAGTCCATGCCAATCCTTGGGTCAGAACATATGCCCTCTATTAAATTTTTAGAATCAATAGAGTTTGATAAACAGAAAGAATCAAGTTCATTAAAAAAAGCTACTCTCATTGCTAAATAACTATTTGAAAATAATTTAATACCTTCTGATTCAAGAGCGCTTAAGTGAAGGATTTTTGGATTATTTACTGCTGCTTCAGAAAAAAGAGCAGCAATTTTTTTCGACAAATCTATATTATTTGATCCAAAAATTATCCTGGATGGATAAAGGCTGTCTTTCAATGCCGAACCTTCTCTCAAAAATTCTGGAGAAAAAAGAATATTATTCCTTTCAAACTTTGCATTCATATTATCTGTAAAGTTAATTGGAACAGTAGATTTGATTAAGATGGGGACATTGGGATCTAATTTTGTTAAATCGTGAATAACTGACTCGAGAACTGTTGTATCAAATTCATTTTTCGAACTTATAAAGTTTGTAGGCAAGCAAAGAATATATAAGTCTGTTTTGGAAATAGCTGTTTTTAAATCTATGCTAAAACAAAGGTTGTTATAGTTTTTTACTAAGTATTCTGAAATTTGAGTATCTGCTAAATGACTTTTTTTATTGGATAATTCTTTTATTATTTTTTTATTTTTATCTATAACCGTTACTGGATTTCTTGAAGAAAGCAGACATGCGACTGCAGTGCCCACATACCCTGATCCGATAATTGTTATTTTTTTCATCTATTTCTAGTTTTATTAAAATTACAGAAATCTAAAATAATTTTCTTCTGATAAATGCCTAGATACTTAGAATTTTGAAAATAAGTATGATTAACCAAAAAAAGAAATAGATCGCATTTCAAAATATCCTTTTCTTTACAAACATCGATCTCCTTATTATTTTTTTGATGAGGATCGAATACATATACATTTTTATATTTCTTGCTTGCTTTTAAAGCGATATCTAAAGATGGAGATTCTCTAATATCATCTATATCTGGTTTAAATGATATACCAAGTATTCCAATTTTTGGCTCTTTGGCATATTTATTTTTGAATGCTATTACCTGCTCATTTAGTTTTTTTAAAACAAAGTTCGGCTTTAGATCATTAACTTCTCTGCTTGTTTGAAGAAGTTTTGAAGTATTTTTAAATCCATTGATTAAAAACCATGGATCAACAGCAATACAATGTCCTCCAACACCTGGTCCAGGTTCTAGAATATTTACTCTGGGATGTTTGTTTGCAAGCTGAATTAACTCATAAGGATTAATTCCTACTTTATCTGATAAGAGGGATATTTCATTAGCAAAAGCAATATTTGTATCGCGAAAGCTATTCTCAACCAATTTACACATTTCTGCAGTTTTTGAATCGGTCTTATGAACTTTAGAGTCTATAACCTTTGTATAAAATCTATAAGCAGCTTCAGTAGATGCATCATTAATTCCGCCAACAACTCTTTCATTTGATGCTAGCTCTTTGAGAAGATTCCCAGGCAAAACTCTTTCAGGACAATATGCAATCATTGGAAAATTATTAACAGAAAAAATTTTAGAAATTTTTTCTGTTGTCCCTACTGGACAAGTAGATTCAATTAAAATCAAAGTTTCATCAGTAACGCCAACTTTTTTGATAGATTTTATAGCTTCTTTGAGAAAACTTAGATCAGGATCGTATGTTCTATTCTTTTTTTTCAAAGGAGTTGGAACGCATACTACATAAATATCGCTTTTATACAATTTATCCTTGAATTCTAGTTTTTTCGTCTTAATCTGTTTTTTCAAAAGAGATTTCAAACCTGGCTCTGTGATATCAAAATTAGAAGCATTCAGGTTATGAATATGTTTTTTATTTATATCGAAGCCAGAAACATGAAAATTGAATTTTGAGTAATAAGCAGAACTGGGTAGCCCAATATATCCTAGACCTAATATTGAAATTTTTTTCATGAAAATTCTTTTAATAGTACTTTTAAAATTCTTTCAGAGGCTTTTCCGTCGCCAAAAGGATTTTTTTTCTTGATTTTTTTTGTCGAGTTCAGATATTTTTTTGAAGCCTCAAAAATTTTTTTTCTATTAGGGCCAGTCATAGCAAAGCCTTCGTAATCGAATATTTCAGGTCGTTCAGTTTTTTCTCTCATTAAAATTAATGGTACCCCAAGACTTGGGCATTCCTCCTGTAAGCCACCGCTATCTGTAATTACTAAAGAGGCATTCTTCATTAAAGTTAAAAAACTAATATAGTCAAGAGGCTCCATTAAAAGAATATTTTTTTTATTTTTAAGTATGTTCATTACAGGTTTTCTAACGTTTGGATTTAAGTGCACAGGATAAATAAATGTAACTTCTTCATAAGCTTCAGCTAAATCTTTTATTGCAAGGCAAATATTTTTAAAGCTAATACCAAAGTTTTCCCTTCTATGCCCAGTAATAAGAACTAGCTTTTTACCTGAATTATTTCTTATTAATTTTAGAAGGTTTTTATCAAGTTCTTTGAATTTTGTTTTTTTAGAGTCAATTTTTATTAAAGTACTTTTCAAAGAGTCTATGACTGTATTTCCTGTAACATATATTTTTTTTGAAGAAATATTTTCTTTTATTAGATTTTCTTTAGCCTGACGGGTAGGAGCAAAATGATAATCTGCCACTAATGATGTTGCCCTCCTGTTTATTTCTTCAGGAAAAGGTGAATTCTTATCATTTGATCTTAACCCTGCCTCAATATGACCTACTTTTATTCCTCTTAAAAAAGCAGCCATACTGGAAATTTGGGTTGTAGTGGTGTCTCCATGGACTAAAACTAAATCTGGATTAAAAATGGAAAAAACTTTATCTATATCTTTAAATAATCTTGAAGAGAGTTCATTAAGACTTTGATTCTTTTTCATTGAGGAGGCAATAAAATCCATTTTCAAATCGAAGGAGTCCAATGCTTGACTCATCATTTCTTTGTGCTGGCCAGAAATGCATAACTTTAAGATAAATCTTTTAGATTTTTTTATCTCTTTGTATACTGGAGCAATCTTTATTGCCTCAGGTCTTGTTCCGATAGTTATTAATATCTTTTTTTTATTTCTCATTAACAACTTTATTTATTATTGATTCAAGTTCAGAAACAATTGCAGATCTTTCAAAAATTTTGGAGTTCATCTTACAGTTAGTTTTAAAATTTTGAAGCTTTGATTTATCTGCCCTTAAAGATTTTATTTTTTTAAAAAGGTCTTTATGATTTTCCGGCTCAAACGTTTCACCTAAACAATATTTATTGACAATATTAGCTGATTCTCCCTCTACTCCGTGAAGTATTGGGACTTCGGCGGCGATACTTTCAAAGATTTTGGAAGGTATCACTTTTTTAAAGGAATCACTTTTTTTTAAATGAATAATTGATAAATTTAAAATTGACAGATAAGAAGGAACATCCTCTCTTGGAACGCTATCATATAAAGAAATATTGCTACATTTAGATTCATCTATTAGCTTTGAAATATATTTTTTTTGAGCTCCAGAACCCATGAGTAAAAACTTCAAATTTTTGAATTCTTCTTCTTTTTCAAACAATTTTGCAGCTTTTACGATGGTCTCAATTGAATGTGACATGCCTATTGTTCCAATGTAACCAACTATAAAATCATCTTTATTATATCCTAAGTTAAATTTATCAACTGGATCCTTGCATTTGCTTTTGAATTCTTTATCAATTCCATTTAGTAAAACAGATATTTTATTTGGATTGATTCCTTGTTTAATCATTTCTTCTTTGAATGATTCTGTAACTGTAATTATGTGATTTGCATCTTTATAAAGACCAATTTCAATCTTCTTCAGCAGTTTATAAATTAAGGAACTCTCTCGAATCAATCCTACAGCTAATAAAGATTCTGGATAAAGATCTCTAATTTCAAGAATCCAAGGCTTTCCTTTAATTTTTGATATGATGTAACCAGCTAGAGCACAAAAAAACTGAGGCGAAGTTGCAAATATAATGTCAGTTTTATTTACCCTAAAGGATGCAAAAAATGAAGAGAATAAGAAACTCATTTGATCAAATATCCTCAAAAAGAAACCTTTATTCTCTGCAAGAAAAGTCCATACCCTAATTACATTTATACCTTCTAATACTTCTTTGGTGAAAAAACTATTTTTATACCCTTTGTGAATCTTTCCATTTGGAAAGTTAGGATTACATGTAATCACAGTCACATTCATTGACTTGTTTACTAATATTTTTGAATGCTCGAAAGTTCTCACAGCTGGAGCATTTGACTCCGGAGGGAAGTTATCAGAAAGAACTAAAAGATTCATTTCAAGGTATGATTTTTAAGGTAGTTTTTTGTATTTCTTTGAAATTTATAGAAATCCTTTTTGTCTCAATATCTTGATTAAAATATGGCGAATATATAGCTGGGCTTATTTCAAGTTCATTTTCAGAGGACACAATTAATTTTCTTTCAAAAAAACTTAGCTCTATATTTTTTTTATCTATTTGTTGAAGTTCTACCTCGGGATGAACTAAAAAATTACTCTGCGATTCATTAAAATTTCCTATCACTTCATCCTGTATTTCAATGACATCCACATCAAAATTTATTTTTCTTTTATGGATTATTTTTTTTAAAAATTGTGAGAACCCGTCATGTTGTCCAGCCATTATAATTTTTTGATCTTTTCTTTCGCACACTCTCTCTATAATCTTAGCTCTATTTCCCACCCTGAATGATGACCAAACATTTGAAGAGTTTCTTTCGTCGACGACAACTGTGTTATGAGAAATAGTAGATCTAATAATATGCCTTTCTGTAGAATTGTTATAAGTTGAGGTCCCTCTATTAACGAAAATCTTATGATTAAACAATGACAATTCAAAGGAAAGAGTGTCGGCATGACAGTGGCCGGGGTTATAAGAAGGACTTATATCTGCAACATCAAAGATGATATAAAAATTTTTATTTTCGCAAACTGAATATCCGCTTTCTTTCCCAGTGAGAAGTATATTATTTGGAGAAATGTTTTTTTCTCTGGAATCGTTAACAAAACCTAGTCTTATTGAATATTTCCTTATATTATCTAGGCTCAAAGCTACGCCAAGAGAAGAATCATTAAAAAAAGATAACTCTCCATTGGGATGAGTCATTTTTTCAAGCCATTCTAAAGAGAGAGGAATAATCCCCTTTATTTTATTGCGAATTTTTTCGATATTAGAAAAAGTACCTTGATTTGATTCAAATAAATTAAAAATATCTAGGATATCTTCTAAAAGAATTGAATGATACATTGGCGATCCTTCGAAATGTGCTCCGTCTGATAAAAATTGTTCATCTAATTGATCGTCAAGTTCCTTTAGTATTCTATTAAAAAAATATTCATTTGAATCTTGATCAAAAAATATGCTTGAGAATATCAAGGCTTTTAAATTTGCGAAGTAATGATTGCAAAGTAGATGGTATTCAATCCTATGTTTTAAAATTTCAGCCTGATAGTAAATAAAATCATTTATTTTTTGGTCGTTAATTCCTTCATTCACAACCCATTTTATTAAATTTACGATCCTCAAAGACATAGGATATGGATCGAAGAATTCATGATCAACATCCGTTTTTTTGTATTTTCTTATAAATAAATGGACTAAATCTCTTTTTTCATCATTGAATTCATTTGAATCACATGAATTTAGAAAATCAAAGTAATAAAGGTTATACCTCCAGAGCTTTTCAAATCTTTCAAGGTTTTTTAAACCATCAACATCTAACCTGAGATTTTTTTGAAAAAAACTAAACTCTCTTTTTTCAAAGGAGAATGATTTATTTTTGAAATAAGGAAAATTGGAACTTAGATTTTTTTTTTGAACTTTTCTAACTTCAACAATTTTGGTTATCTTTAAAGCTCTGTATAAACGATTAAATATTTGAGATGGCTTCAAATATTTAATTGTCGATAAATATTGATAAAATAATTTCAAATCAACTAGGGTGCAAGCTCCAAAGAAACTTCACTAACTTTCAATATTTCATCAAGTTTTATTGGAGATTCATAGCCATTTTTTATGGATTCCAGAAATTCAGTTACGCACTCCATTTGTCCTTTTTGTTGAGAGAATAAGCTGACATTCTTAAGAGACTTAATACCATACGACCTAATTTGTTTAAAATTATCTAGAACAATTATTTTTTCATTAAAAAATACTTTCAAAATTTCCTTAGAGTATTTTGAATTTCCATTCGAAAAATAATTTATAGTTGCAATAGAACCGTTTTTGAATTTGAGGGATATCGAAAATGTGTCTTTATTCTTCACATCAGAGTAGTTAACAAAATAATCACCTATTTCCGAATCACAAATGAAGGCTGCTAAGTCAATAAAATGACAAGCTTCGCCAATTAATCTTCCTCCTCCTTCATTTCTATCTTGAATCCAATGATCATCAGGAATGCGGCCGGCGTTTATTGTATATTCAATTGCTATAGGATCTTTGTTATCAGAAAGAACTTTCTTTATTTTTTTGACCAAGGGTGAAAAACGTCTATTAAAACCCATCATAATTGAAGGTAATTTAGAAGATTCGTTAATTTTATTTTTAATTTCTTCTAGCTCTTGTAAATTAATACAAAGAGGTTTCTCTAGAAAAATATTTTTACTTACCTCTATTGCCTGCATTAAGAAGTTAGCATGGGTTGAGTGAGAACTGGCAACAAAAATTACATCAGAGTTTCCATTTTTAAATAATTCATCTGGATCAGTTGTAATTCCATTAAAAGAATATTTCTTTAAAAGACTTGGTGTATTTATACCCGATTTAGATAGGAGCAAATTAAAGTTGATTTTATTCTTTTTCAATTTAGGCAACAAAACTGAGGTTGCGTAGTTTCCAGCTCCAATAAAATCAATTTTTATTGATTTGGTAGGAGAATTTATTTTATTTTTGAAAAAAAGAGTTTTTTCTTGGTTAGTATTTTCATCATCGTACTGAAGAACAATTCCTAGTGATTCTCTGCGGTTAAGAGATTCATAACCTTTCTCAAAATCCACAAAATCATATCGATTTGTTATTAGTTTTTCTGGATTAAACATGCCTTTTTCAATTAAGTGCAGAATAGATTTAAAATTTCTATTTTGAGTCCACCTAACATAACCTATTGGATAATCGATTGACCTCTGCTCGTAATCCTTGTCATATCTTCCAGGCCCATAAGAACTTGAAACCTTAAAACTTATTTCTTTTTCGTAAAGTTCTTGTCGAGAGAAATGAATATCCGCAGTACCAACTAAGATGACCCTGCCCTTTTTTCTAGAAATTTTTGCAGCCACCTCTAATGGTTCACTACTTCTTGAAGAAGTTGAAACAATAACCCCATCAATATTTTGTTGACTAGAAATAGCCAAAACAGAGTCATTGATATCCATATTTTTAGATAAATGGATTGTTTCGGCCCCAATATCTTTTGCATATTCTAGTCTCTCTTTATCGAAATCGACACTAATGACATTACAACCATTTAGAATTAATAGTTCAGTACACAAAAGTCCAACGATACCCATACCCATCACAACAAAAGTTTCTCCTAGAGTTGGTTCAGACAGTCTTATGCTATGAAGTGCTATAGATGAAAGAATAGTGAACACAGCCTGATCATCACTAACCTTATCTGGAATTTTTTGGCATAAATTTTCTGGAACTTCTACTGACTCTGCATGAAAACCATTAGATACGACACGATCACCAACTTTCAAACCCTTAACATCTCGACCAATCTTTTGAATAATCCCTACATTACAATATCCCAAAGGTATGGGCTGATCTAACTTATTAAATATTTTTTGATAAGTCTCATAAACACCCTCAATTTTCATTTTATTTATTACATCTTTAACTCTCTCAGGCTGACTTAAAGCTTTGTTTAGTAGCCCAGACTTTCCAAAATCGAGTAGCATCTTTTCCGTGCCAGGAGACAATAAAGATATCTTGGTTTTTATGATTACATTATTTTTACTCGGTTCCGAAATAGGTAAATCCTGTAAAAAAAGTTCACCATTTTTAAGGCTTTGAAAGAGTTGTTTCATAAATTTCTTCTTGAGATTTCATTCCAAACTATAAGAGATAGTATTTGCATAATTGTGTAGCTGGCATCTATTTTACCTTCTTCATTGAGTTTTATAAGCTTCATTACTCCTTCATATTCAAGAATATTTGTATTTTGTATATTATTTTTAGTAATTTTTTCCCGAATGTAATTTCTCAAGTCAGATTTAACCCATTTTCTAATTGGTGCCCCAAAACCTGTTTTTGGCCTATGAGTAATCTCTTTAGGAAGAAAGCCTTTCATTGCATCTTTTAGTATTTTTTTTGAAGAAATTAAATTTGTTAATAAATTTTCATTAACATTAGATGCAAGTTCCGAAATATCATTTCCTAAAAATGGAACTCTAACTTCAATTCCGGCTGCCATAGACATCTTATCTGTGTAATGGAGATTATGCTCTGCAAGAAAAAATCGTTGCTCTAGACACAGCATTTTTTCAATTTCACTTAAATCCTTCGATCCTGAATTCTTATTTAAAAAATCTTCCAAAGGATCTTCATTGATAATTTTTTTAAAAGGTTCCTTAACAATTAAGTCAAAAATATCTTTATTTATCCATGAAAAGTAATTAGTTATTGAATTAGAGTTGGGATCAAAACTTCTTATTAATTTCTTAGTTCTCCTTAAAAAAGGGAAATTTTCATTTAACAATGGATCTAAAAATCTTATGTTTTTGAAATTCAGATTCTCTCCTAAGAATTTTCTCAACATCAATGCTCGATGTCTCCTGTAACCTGTAAAAATGTCATCTCCTCCAGTTCCTGAAAGAAGAACTTTTATGTTATTTTTTTTTGCTTCTTTGCATATTAAGTAAGTATTGAATATTGCAGGATCTGAGATAGGTTCATTCATGATTTTTATTGTTTCTTCAATATCTCTGATTAAATCATCTACAGTAAAACTGCAGACGTTCAATTTCAAATTAAGAAATTTAGCAACTTTTCTTGCATAAGGAAGATCGTTAACAAATCCATCTGCATTAGCATCAGGTGTCTCAATTGTGAAGCATTCAAGATCAGGATTCTTCTGACTTGCAAAGTAAGCGATTGACGAACTATCTAAACCTCCGGAAAGGAAAGCTCCTAAAGGAACATCTGAAATCATCTGATCTTCAACTGTTTGCTTTAATGTTTCAAATACAAGTTTCTTAGTTGATTCTTTTTCAGAGTAAATTTTTTCTTTTTTTGAATTTAATAGTAAGGGCAAATTTGAATATTTTTTTTCTTCTAACTCTGAAGATCCAATCACAATGAAACTTCCTGGATCCACTTTCTTGATTTCATCTATGAATGATTCTTTAAGAGGATTCCATAAGTATTTCAAACTCATTAAATATGAATTTTTATTTAAGGTTGGTTTTTTACCTAAATAATTAGTAATTGCCTCTGTCTCGCTTGAAAAGATGAAATTATTTCTGGAAGAATAAAAATACAAAGGCTTTATGCCAAACTTATCTCTAGCTAATACAATTTTTTTATCTTTTTTATCAAATATTGCAAATGCAAAAATCCCATCAAGTTTGTTAAACATTTCTAGGCCCATAAATTCATATAGATTTAGAAGTACTTCAGTGTCAGTTTTGCTTTTGAATTTAAATCCTTGAGATATTAAATATTCTCTAAGAACATCAAAATTATATATTTCTCCATTGTAAGAAATAATATACCTTCCAGATTCTGAAACCATTGGCTGTTTTCCATTGGAGCTGGTATCTATAATTGATAATCTTGTATGTGCGAAGGCCACTTGTTCTTCATTATCAATAAAAATTCCATGATCATCTGGTCCTCTATGAGATAGGCTCGCGAGAGAGCTAGATAGTCTTTCTCTAACAATCGTACCCTTAACTCCAAATATTCCACACATTAAACTAATTTGAAGCTTTTGAAGACCTCAAGAAATTCATTTAAATTATTTTTGTGTGAAAATAGATTTTCTATGTGCGAATAAGCAGAAATACCCATATTTAGTCTTTTTTCTTTGTTCGTGTGAAGATCTTCTATGGCGTTAGCAAGCTCAATGTGATTTTTTTCTTGAATAATTATTCCTGAAACATCATTTTCAATATAATCATTTTCTTTGTTGTGCCTCAAGGATACTATGCTCGGTATTTTAAAATAGGATGCCTCAATGACTGGTCTTCCTATAGCGTTTAAATGAGATGGAAAACATAAAATATCTAGATTTTCATATACTTTCTCTAATCTACCTTCATACCCTCTCAAAAAAAATTTAGAACTCAAAGAATCAGAACTAATTTTATCTATTAGTTTGCTCTTTACATCTAACTGGAAACCGAAAATTTGCATTAGGCGACCTTTGAGAGAAGTCATTTCTCTAAAATTATCTCCAAATAAGTGGAATTCAATATTTGAAATTTTTCTCTCTTTTATCAAAATAGATGCTGCCTCATAAAAATCAAAAATCCCTTTATAAATTAAAAAATTTGATACCATGCCAACTCTTGTAATTTCATCGCTAGAATTGTAAGGAATATATGTTTTATTAAATTCTTTTTTTCTGAGGCTATTTCTCACTATTTTTATAGGTATTTTGATCTCATATACTTCAAGACTTTCAAGAACGGTTTGATCTATACAAATTAACTGATCAACATAATTATTAATTAAATAACTAATGATTCTGGATCGAAAATTTTTTTTTGGTCTTTGAACAGTCCTTACATGAACTATTATTAAGCAAGAAAATATAAATCTAACAAAAATAACTAATGAGATTAAGCTTAATTCGTTAAGGTGTACTGCAGAAAATCTTTTACTTTTAAGCTTAATCAAAGATGCTAGGCAAAATATTGTGAAAAATAACTCTCTTATTAATACAAGCCATCTTTTTCCACGATAGTAACCAATTTCAGAATTATCAAATTGTGAAACTCCAAGAATAGCAAGAAAATTAAGATGCAATTTTTTTAGAGTATTCTCAATCTCCCCCTTTGGGACTAATAAGTAAATATTTACTCTTTCTCTTATGTCGTTTAAGTAGTTCAGAAGACTTCTCGAAGCACCACCAGAGTGCCGACAGTGGTGAATAAATAAAATATCAGACTTTTTCAAGATTATATTTTTTCTGATAAATACTAGTTATTAAAAGAAGATAAGTTGGAGGGAATAGAATAGAAAAAGAAACTAAAATTAGAACCACAGCTAAAGGTATAGCAAGCATATTATAAAGATTTAGACTAGCACATTTATAAACAATAAAGATCAAAAAGAAAGTAAAAAATATTCCTAGCTCAATAGAATATCTAGAAAAACTTGATATGGTCTCTTTTAGGTAGTTTTTACCTCTACCACAACAAATTCCAAGATTTTCGTACTTATAGACCAAGCTATATTTTTCATCTGCTTTTCTAGCTACCTTTTCATAAGAACCTCCTCCGTATCCAAGAGGATTCATTTGTAAAGCTCGAAAACCAATTTCAAGTGCAAGCAATCTTTCAGAAACAGAACCGTCTAAAAGTAAAATGGATGGATTAGTTAAAACTGTTTTTAAAAGTAATCCCCCTCTTGTATCAGATAAATTTGAATTTAAAAATCCTACTGTAAAAATTGGCAGGATAATTAAAATAGTAAAAATGCTTCTTAAAGATAGCTTATATAGGAAAAATGTTCCAAATACTAAGAGGGTAAGTAAATATCCCGTTCCCGAGCTTGTGAGAAGGATTACTGTCATACAAAAAAAGAGCGAGGTCAGAAAAAAACTTAAACTAATTTTTTTATTATTATAAAAAAAGAAAGTGATAATTAATTGGACAAGAGCAGTTATAGAATTAAAGCTTGTTTCTGCTGCGAATCCAGTCACACCTCTTCCAGGAGCATGCACCTTGATGGTTCTAACTATTAATTCCGCAAAAGGTTCAAAGGTTCCAGGAGAGAGGGAATGCCATATTATTCCCATGAAATTTAAAAAAATTGCGGCCATAAGTACTTTTGGAGAAAATAGATCAAAGTAATAATAAATTGCTATGAAGGTAATGAAAGCAAATATCAAACCAAATCTATGCCTGGCCTCAAAATTGTTCTCTGGATCAAATCCTCCATAAAGAATGGAAAAGATAGCAATTAAAATAAAACAGATAGCGAAATAATCAAGAGGTAATCGTTTCTCAAAAAATCTCCATATTAATAAAATAGTACCAAGCATTAAACTTATTGGCTGAACATCAGTTCCAATGGGATAAGGCGAAATAAATGGCATCAAAGAGAAAAAAAATAATAAATTTGCAAGGACTTTTTTCATTTATCTATTTGGTTTAGCAAAACTAACCCTAATATTTCTGATCAAGAATTTATTTATTTTTTTTAAAAATTCCCACAGGGATTTTGAGGATGGATAGAAATCATGCTCTTTCCTGGGCCTATTTAGATATGCTACCAAGTCGCTGTTCTTCCAATTCATTTTTTTCAGAAAATACTCTATGTCCTCCTTAAGATCCTTCTCACTAGGATAAGGTATTTTTTTTAAGTCTTTTAAACCTTCATCTCTAGAAGTAATTCCGTTGACAATTAAACTGCTAAGGTGAAGCTTTCTTTTATCAATACCAAATTTATTAGGAAGGATGTATCCCTGATAAAATCTAGTAAAAACAGATTCATAATGTTTATAAGGGTAAGGTTTATAATTGTATTTTGAAGATAAAGCGTCAATAGCTTCATTTTTATCATATTCAATATAATCTAAAATTGAAACCCAGTTTATTCTGAATAAATATTCATAAATTAAATATCCTATAATGCCTATGGATGGAAAAGTTATTAATTTTTGTTTTCCAAAAATCTGAGCAATAGATTTAATATTCTTTTTATCGTATTTAAACCAATTCCAATTCTCTGGCATACTCATTCCTTCTGTTGCCGTATTGGTGCCTCCTAAAATGTACTTAACCCCAAATTTTTTAGCTAATTTATAGTTAGTCGCCAACATTGCATTATCGTAGAGGAGTTCAACATCAACGACATCAGAATCAAAGAAAGATTGCATTAAATTTCGGTATTCATCCCAATTTATGACATGTGTATATAGATCTATACCCAGAGAAGTTACTAAATTAGAGATATTATTTTGAGCTAGTTCTGAGTTCCATCCATTATCCATATGAACAGCTAAAGGTCTTAATCCAAAATCTTTTACAATCTTTAAACCCCAGGAACTATCAACTCCTCCAGATACTCCCACAATACAATCATATTTTTTATTCTTTCCAGATTTTTTTATACGCGATAAAAGATTTTCAAATTCTTTAGAGGAATATTGCCTTAAGGAATCTTCTCTATTTTTGGATTTTAGATAGTCATTACAATAATTACAAAAATCGTATTTGTCTAAAGAAAAGTTCATCTCTGTTGAATCCATTAAACATCTTTTGCAAAATGTTATGCTCTCTGACTGATTCATTTAGGATATTAATTCTTCAATTTTTATTGGATCAGGATAGTTTATTAATACTGCCCTATGAGGCCCATGATAAACAAAAAATGCTCCAGCTGCGACAGCGTTTGCTCCATGTTCAAATGATTCCTTAATATCAGAATTAGAGCCTATACCTCCAAGAGAAATTAGAGGTGAATTAATTCTATCTGAGATATATTTTATTAAATTCAAATTTTGCCCCAGCATAGTTCCATCTAAATCAACATCATTGAATAGCACCTCTCCGACATCAAAATCGTTTAACAGTTTTATATATTCATCGATTGAACTAAAGTGATGATTTTTTTGACCTGAATGTGAGAAAACTTTGGGTTTTCCAAATATATTTTTTTTTATATCTAGCGAAGCAACTATGCTTGAAGATCCGAAATTATCTACTAATTCTCTCAAAAACATACTATTTTCAAGTATTGCTGCCTGAACTAATATTTTTTCAACACCAAGTTTAAAAATTTTTTCAGCCTCTTTTAATTTTTTTATGCCTCCTCCATAAGTTAAGGGCATAAAACATTCAGATGAAAAGTTTTCAATCATTTTATAATCAGGTTCTTTTCCTAACTTAGAAGCTTCAATATCTAAAACCATTAACTCATTAACCTCTTTCTCATTAAAAATTTTTATGGCATTGATAGGGTCTCCGATATATGAGGGTTTTTTAAATTTAACTGTCTTATAAAGCCCTCTATTTTTAAGAAGAAGAGATGGAATAATTCTTCTTGTGATCATTTGTGAATTTTAAAAGATTAATGATTAATAAAAGTTTTAATAATTTTTTGTATTACTGGATCATCAATTCTATGCCACAAAGAAATCGATCCAAAGTTAAGAATTTCTCCTCCCTCAGGAAATTCTTTATATATTAAATCGCTTCCTCCACTAAATCCGTTAGTTCCTTTGGCTAAAATATGAAATCCTTTGCTGGTAGATAAAAGTTTATCCGTTTCTATTCCACTTGCACCATGGATTTTGTTTTGACACCCTTTTATAATTGAGGAGGTGCCAAAATGATCAACTTCACTCAAAAAATTAAATTTTTTTGGGAGATCTCTATGGTCTCTTGCTTTAAAAGAAGAAGAGGTTCCATAACCCCTTTCATCATAATAAGACCCTAAATAATTTTCTATAAAATCTTGATGATTATCTTTTAAGACCGACGATCCCCAAATGTAGTCTCTTTCGTTTGTATTCAAAATCCATCTATAAGCCGTATTTCCACCTAAAAAAACTACTTTACCTCCTGAATCAATGAAAGATTTTATTTTTTTTAATTTTTTTAGACTCCAATATTCATGATGAGCTCCAAAAAAAATAGTTGTATATTTATCTAGGCTATCCTCTCTTTCAAAAATCTCCTCTGAAGAAATATCAAAATCTATACCAATGCTATTGAGCGTTTGCTTTAATACTAAATCTGCATTAATGAGATGTTGTACACAAGTCCAATCATTAGATACTCCATCTCTTAAATGGTATTTTATTGAATAGGATATTGGATAATTTTTGGGTCTAGTAAAAATGCCTTTTAAATTGTTGGGGTACAAATAATGATTCCAAGAAGGAGAAAAATATTGATAAGCTTTGAAAGTGTTTGTAGATTCAACAAATAACATTCCTCCTTTTCTGTCAGGCTCTACAAATATAGGGAAAGTTTGAGAGCTTTGCTCAGATTTTAAGCTTATTTGAACCCAGCCTGCATGATCTGTATTAAAACTATATTTCTTAAAATCTTTACTATCAAAACCTTCATAGGTGTTAAAAATTAATCTCTCATGAGAGCTATCTGATAAATTTTCTTTGAGTATAGTTTCAAAGCCTGCGTTATCTGCTTTTTGAATTAGTAAAGAGAACTCTTCATTACTTCTGTAATGAAGTTGAATCTCTTCGCCTGACGAATAAACTAATTTATCTGTGAACCCGATCAAGGTTGTATCAACTATAAAATCTTGAGGTAAAGAAATTGCTTCATTGTTATAAAAATCTTTTGGGTAATTGATTATTTTATTCTTTAAGAAATTTGAAACTCCTGAACGAATATCATCTTCTAAATCAGTTTGAAAAAATTTAAAAGTTACATAAATGACTAGCCCAAAAATTAAAATAAAAATCAGAATAAAATTTGAAAAATTTTTCATAATTTTTTAATCTTATGGATTTTCAGCTTTTAAAAGAGTTTTGAATAAATTCATTCCGAATTTATGAGATTTTTCCGGATGAAATTGTACTCCAATTACATTATTGTTTCTAATCACGCTTGGAAATCTATTCCCCCCATAGTCAGTAATACCACTAACGTATTTTTCTTCGTCATGTACATATTTATAAGAATGTACAAAATAAAATTTAGGTGGAATTGTCATATATTCATCTTTGTAAAGAAAAGAATTTAAAAACTCTACAAAATTCCATCCCATGTGAGGCACTTTAATAGATGAATCATCAAATCTAAATTTTTTAAATTGACCTGGTATTAAAGAAAGCCCTTTTAATTCTCCTTCTTCGCTACCATCGCAAAGTAATTGCATTCCTAGACAAATACCTAATATCTTTTTATTTTCATTTTTACGGAATTCATATAAAAATTTATCCCATCCTAAGCTCCTTATTCTTTTTATTCCTTCATCAAAAGCTCCAACCCCAGGGAGAATAGCAAGATCAAAATCTTTATTTGAATTATCAGGGTCTTTCAAAATTGTGCTATCAAAGCCAATCTTTTTAAGCATATTTTTTACGCTGCCAATATTACCGATTCCTGAATCAATTATTAGGATTTTCATGTGTTAAAAATTTTTACAATTTCATTCTCAAAATTATATTTTTTTGCTGCATTATCTGAACCTTCTTTGAAAGCTATTAGCTTTTCGAAATCAAGTGAATTTAAAGCAGATACACAAGAATCTATACAAAACTCTTTTGAGTATATGCCACAATTATATTCATCAATAATTTTGATCATTTCTTCTGAAGGTCCGCTGAAAATTGCTAATCTAGATTGGATATATTCAAAAAATTTATTAGGCAAGCAATGCTTAAGATTGAAAGTCTTTGGTTCAAAATAACATATCCCCAAATCATAATTTTTTATTGTTTGGATTATTTGATCTAATTCAACTGGATCCTTAATTCTTATATTCTCTGATTTAATTATCTTAGAAAGAGAGTTTATGTATTCTTTATTACCTGTTAAAAATAAGTCTAATGAATATCTACTTTCACACTTTTCAAATATTTTAATCATTTTCTCTATTTGCCTATTTTTATTTGCAACTCCATGATGCACGGCTCTAATAAAATCATTTTTTTGATAATTCACTTCTTGTTCATGAAATTTTGGTGCACTGTGCATAACTACCGGTTTTAGTGAATAACTATTTCTATAGGCTTCACATAATCCATCAGAAACAGTTAGAACCTTTTCACATCTTCTAAGATATTTTTTACATAGCCTATCTCTTTCCTTTCCATGAAAAAGTCTGAAGAAAAAACTATCTTCAAATTGCTTTGGATAAAATTCTCTAGCATCAAAAATGATTTTTGCCGTCTTAGAGTTTTTATCTTTCAAATAGAATGCAAAATCAATAAGACTTAGGTCATGACATACAATCAAGTCAAAATTACTCATGTTGGGGTAGTTTTTTTTGAAAATGTAGCCATGCAAGATACCATTGATGATATTTCTGAAAAAATCAAAAAAAGAAAATTTCCTAACTATTAGTAATATTAGTCTTACGATTTTAAAAATTATGTTCTTTCCAAACCTCAATTGTACAAAATCTAATTTAAAAAAATTGGCATTATTAACT
>MDTB01204437.1_pt1 | contig 22085 bp, 15 predicted proteins | sample 811161 | NCBI WGS metagenome assembly MDTB01 (sample SAMN05326650, study PRJNA326480) | marine metagenome | isolation source: seawater | place: Mediterranean Sea | collected 2009 | reverse complement strand
TTCTACTGTACTTTTACTTAATGGTGCAATTAAATCATAAGTAAATGATAGTAAATCAGAATTAGGTGATGGAGTTGGACCACTACAAGATGTAAATGCTTTAAAAAATACAGTTCCAGTTATAAATGAAGATGTAACTGAAAATGAGGTACCTATTGACTGTGAAATTATTTCTGTTCTTCCTGATGCAAAATTTATATCATCACTAATTGAAGCAGTTATTCTGGTAGGTGTGTTTGTTGAGGATTGGGTAACATAGTTTATATCAAATCTCCCTCTTCTAGATCCCGTTCTTACACTAGTTAGTAAAGGTACTAAACAATCTTCAAATCCAGGTTCACAAGTTATAGGATCATATGCCCTATTAAAAAATTCTTCTCCATTTAATGAAGCACTAAAAGGAGTAACACCTAGGTTCACATCAAAACTACTAGTTACTTTACTACCCGAGCCTGGTCCAGTAGTATAATACTGAGCGGCATGTTGTGATATTTTAAATCCTGTATTAGCCATTAATTATGTTATCTATAAAATATTTTCCAACTGATATTGCTCTATTATCTAACTGAGCTTGTGATCCTGATGTTGCTATAGGAGACATAAATAAATAATAAACTCTATTAACATCTCTTATTAAATTTAATCTTCTTCTGAAAATTGCTCCACTTCCAATACCAGTAGGTAAAGGCATATTAGCAAATTCATCTTCATGTATTATCATTAAATACATTAAATCATGTTCCATTCTTTGTGTTCCTGCAAAGATGTTATATCCCCCATGACTACCTGTAGTGTTGTTTCTAATTCCTATAGGATCATTTTGATATTGGCTATTATCTGTATATGAATAAGCTTCTATAAAAGGAATACCATCTACATCTGCTGTTAATAGCCAAACTTTATCTGTTCTTTGGGTAAAGTATTGTGAATTATCTCCTCCAAAATAACTTGCAGATACTGATCCACTAAATATAGATCCACTAGTAAATTCTACATTTGATGCTGATGGGGTATTAATTATATTCCCAAAAGGGTATTCTTCTCTGAATAATAAATTATTTGGGCCTATAAAGCTTCCCGTATTACCATATATAGTATCTATAAATTCATTATCACGAGCTATAAAGTTACTACCTGATCCATCTGCTATATTTGTTCCCCCACTTCCAGTTAATGATAAATTTGTTGCACTACCTGTAAAGTTATCTCTAATAGTAGTTAAATCAATTGTTTTATTGAATTTAAAATTAATGTTAGTAACTAATTCTTCAGTATTTACTTTTGATGCTGTTAAATGTAGAGATGAAATTGAATGACTGGTTCCAAACGATAGGGAAACATCTTTATTTTCATAAAAATAATCCATTCTACCACTACCTGTTATAATAGCTGAATTTGTAATTTCACTACCTGTTAAATTAGCAGGTGTGCCTAATGTATCACTAGATCCACTAAATTCTCTTATTAATGAAAAATTATTATTAGATCCTGTATAAATGTCTATATATAAAGTACTGTTATGATTCCATGTATAACTTCCCGTGGCACTACCTGAAGTGGCCACTTCTATAGGTGTTTCACTTCCTGAATGGATTTTAACATTGACCCATTCAGAGCTAGCTGTATTATAAGTGTAAAAATTAAGATTTCTTGCTGCTACACTACCTGTTCCATCTTCACAAAATGATTCACTTACTTCCCATGTTCTACCATAAATTTCTAAACTTGAAGTAAATGCAACACACCCTAAACGGTCTGTTATTACTAAGGTCCCGGAGCCCGAATTTAAAGATTGAGCAAAAATATCTTTACTATTAGATACACTACTATTAAATGAATTTGTAATAGTAGTCATATTAGTAGTTAAAGTATAATCATAGGGTTCTAAACCACCTGTTAAATTTAAAACTTGTAATATAGGAAAGTTACGATTAGTATATATAATACTAGCAGTATATGTGATTTCTGTTGAAGAAGATATATCATAATTAAAAGGGTAAATACACCCATTATTATCAGTTATATTTAATATATAACTACCACTTGATAAATTTTTTGCATCTTCAGAAGATGTACTAAACCCATTAGGACCTGACCAACTCCAAGTATAAGGTTCTCTTCCTCCTGTTATAAATGAATCGGAGGCAGTATCATTAGAATCTAATATATCAAGTAAAATTTGACCACTATTTGAGGCAAAACAATCTACATGTGTTATAGCATAACTAGCTGTTACAGGTGATATTTTACCTACGGTAATTGTAGAAGAACTTGTACATAAGTTAGAATCTTTAAAATGTACTGTATAAGATCCTGTAGTTAAAGATGTAAATGTGTTTGGTAATTCTATAGAATTAGAAAAAGAAGCTGATAATGAAGCTGAGATTATACCTGTGTCTCCACTGACACTAATTATAATTTCACCATCATTTGTATTACAATTTGATACTTCGTTTTGAAATATTGTCCCACTAATTGGTATAAATGAAGTATTTATAGATTGAGTTACTATTTCATTATTGTTATCCTTTATATAAAGTACTAAAGAACGTGTTGGTAATAATGATGCCGTAACAATAGGTTGGAATAAATCACTTACAGGAGTATAAGTAGAATTATCAACAGACCAACTATATGGAGGTAACCCTTTATCTATTGAAAATGTTACAGAAGCAGAATCATTTCCTTCAAAACAAGATTCTGTTACAGAATTTATTGAAGATGTTAATGGTTCAGCTGTAATGTTTAATGTTATTGAAGCTGTATTACTTGTAATTCCTAAAGTGTTATCTACAGTATATTGTAATTTATATTGACCAGGAATAACACTTGTATTATTAGGTGTTATTACTATATCTCCACTACTACTTACACTATAATCTGGAAAAGAAACCCCCGATATGTTTGATGTAGATACTGATTCTGATGCTATGGAAACACAATCATCAAAATCTGCATTTAGAATATTTAGTATTTTTTCTTCTTGGGTATTTAATATTGTAAAATAATCATTTCTCGCTACAGGACTACCTTCTATGAAACATAAATAGTCTTGATTTGTAATAACAGCTAAACCATGATTGTAAAATATATTCCCAACCGGTGTTACTAATCCATCTGCTTGTCCAGCATAATATGCAGCGGGTGCAGAATAAAATTGCTCACCATATTCTGTTATTACTTTTATAAAATCAAATAAATTTCCTTGCCCATCATCTGCTATATAATAATCTGATCCTGAAATTATAAAGGTGGTTGGTTTTATACCTTCCCCATATTTGTCTTTTGGTACTGATATTACTCTAATTTTAGCTGCATTTTCTATAAAATAAACTGCTGTTCCATATAGGGCATTCCCTTCATCATCATAATCAAATTCTTGAGATTGAAAATAAGGAAAATTTCTATAATTTGGAAAAGATCCTGATGCTAAAGTATTTTGTAAATAATTGTCAAAAGAGGAAGAATGCCAAAAATAATTAACATTATCTGGGTATTTTAAACCTGATCGTTCTGGAACTTGGTCAATTGAAGATGCTGTTATATAATTTTGATAATATAAATGACGAACAGATTCATATATTAATCTTCTATAATTTTGGTCTGTAGTTAAATTATCGTTTACAGGATCAAAAGGTTGATCTGTAGTAATAGGAATATACTCTCCTACATAAGTTTGAATGTTATTATCTGAATAAGATGATGAATCATACTCATACTGTTTATTAGCAGTATAAGGAACTGATTTAAGGTCAGTCGGATTTAGTTTTTTGTATGCAAAACTCATTCATTAAAAATCTAGTTTTACTCTTACTAGAGCTTCTTTAGTAAAATCTTTAACTAATGGTTTTGATAATTTAGCTACAGATAATAACTCGTTAGCATCATTATATAAACCTACAGTTGTTATAAAAGTTTGAGGGTTATTAATTAAACTTGAATATACAAATTCTCCACTACCACTTATCATAGATGGGTTAGTAGTATAGTTGTAATCAGTATTTCTTACTCTTACAAATATATAATCAGCTGTAATAGTTTCTTCTGAATTTAAAGAGAATGTTTGTGCTAACTTTATTGATTCAAATAAAGCACTATTATTAGCTACTAAAGCTGTATTTGTTAAATCATCATTAATTACTAATCCTACTCCACCTTGTGATGCTGATAGTGCTAAGGCTCTTGGGTTTAGTAATATTAATCCTACATCAGGTAAAAATTTACCATAAGAACCAGAAGGTGTATACCCTGCAGTTACACTACCTGTTACACTTTCTGATACAGCACTTCCATTTGTTCCACTTACTATATCAAATACTCTACCTGCATCTGTAAATGTTAAAGTAGTTACATCTTTAGAATTATCTGTTAATTGAATTTTAGAAGGACTACTACCATCTGAACCTGAAAGTACTAGGTTAAATGTTCCTGGGAATAATTTTTCTTTGTATCTGGCTCTATTAACAGTTAAAGCAAACATATCTCTTGAATCAGTATTACCTGTTCCAAAATTAAAGTTTGTATTTTCGTCTCCATTTATTAAAGTTCTATATTGACCATAAGTTACTCTTGATGGTGAACTACCAGTAACTAAAGTATTATATGGTGCTGAACCTGATCCACTTACTTCTCCATATGCAATAGAAAATTGTACTGCAGCGTCTGATCTTAAAGATCCAGTTTGATATACATCTAAAAATGTATCAAAAGATGATGTTTGTGATGAAGTAAAAAATTGTGTCAATGTAGGAACTTCACCTGACCATAGTGTAGAAGTTATAGAATCTGCACTTACTACAAAATCACTCGAATTTAAACTTGTAAAGCTCATATTATGTAGTTACTTTAGTTATGTTAATTGGAATAGTTAATCTTGCTCCCGAATCTCTACCTGTAACTGTTAGTATAGTATTTAATGTATTTGCTGTTCCAAATAATGTATTTACTGTAGTAGCAGTTAAATTAATTGTTGTTCCAATTACTGTTCTTGATACGTTTGTACCTATTGTTGAAGTTGAATTTAATGTAGCAGCATCTGTAGTATTTACTCCTGTTCCTTCAAATGTTGATAATACTCTTGAATCTCCGATTGTTGCAGTATATCCTGAAGCTTCAAATGTTGTTGCAGCTCCTAAGTAATTTAAAGTTTGAGGTGTAATTGATAATGATGCACCTTGATTAAGTGAAATTGTAGTATATCCTACTTCTAACACAGGTAATTTAGCAGTTCCTCTTGGTAATGTTAATAATTTATATTTCATTACTTGAGTTTCATCCGGAAATGCTTCAAGAATTGGCATATTTTCAATAGCTTCTCCATAAAAAGCAGAGCCTGATGGGTGGTTTGGATTATATAATGTATAATCTATTTCATCATCGGCTAAAGAAAATTGTGTAATTCTAAATGAGCCATCGTTTCGTGCTAATAATTCACGTCCTTTCTTTGTTAAGATGGCGTCAACAGTAACTGTAGTATTATTTAAATATCCCATGATCTATTTTTGTTATATATAAATATAATGTTTTTTAAAATTATGTTATTAAGTTTTGTGATTTAAGTTCTTTTACTATATTACCAGCTTTATCTTGTAAGGATAAAGGTAAATCCGCCGGGAGTATTATACCCGTTGAAGTTTGTCCTGGTTGTTTTTCAAAATTAAGGACAATATTTGTTTCGTCCTCTACCTTTTTTAATATAATAAATCTTTTAATCTGTCTAGCAGCATCAGGATTTAAAGTTGTAAAATCCTCACAAGCCCTAGCTGGTATGTCTTTATCAAATTCAATTGTTAAACGTCTTGTATTTGTTACTTCATCTCTTGGTATAACACTTACTCTTTTAACTTGTCTTTCAAATGCTATGGGAAATTCTCCACTTCCTGAGCCTGCTACTCCTCCGTCTTTATCTACAAATCTAAATAAATCTCCTTCTTCTATAACAAAGGGTTCATCTATAATTCCGTATGAATCAGAACCACTTTCATAAATAGATGAAGTTTGAGTAAAATTGCCATACCAAAAAGACATAGATACGGAAGCGGTTAAAATATTAAATGATCCTGTATTGTTTCTTAAAAAGAATGCATCATTTTCATTATCATCACCTCCATCAACTATACTAGCTGTATATGAAGTCATTGGATCAGATGGGAAATAATAAGTGTAAGCTGGGGTTCCAAAAGATGCTGCTTGTAAACCACCTATATTTACAGAGGCACTTACTATGTCGGGTGTTATGAAACTAGTTTCAAATTGTCCTCCCATAGCTGATATTGATTCATTAAACACTGCCTCGATTTTATCAGTGTTTTTAGGTAAAATTACAGAGTTAGAAATATGATAAATAGCTTCTATTGATTCAAATTCTCCAAAATCAGTTGATGATGAAAATATTGGTGCTACCCCATTAAATGGATTCCAAGATATAGTATCAAATGAAGCTGATACATTTTTAGGGATATTAATTTCTAGTTCTACTTGTCCTTCCACATTAATTAATAAATCATTATCCCACCAAATACTTTCCCTATTAACAGGGGCATTTCGGGTTAATGTAATAGCAGGATATCCTCCTACTGATACACTATTGCTTCCACTTTGTATTTTAATAGTTCCTAAAGTAAAATTACTTATATCTACAAATTTACCCCCTAAACTATTAGGTATTGGGAATATATCTTCTTTAGTTATATTTTCAATTGGTCCCGCTGTAAATCTAAAATCTAAAGTACTACTTCCTGTTGGATTTTGTAGTGTAGGTAAATATTTAAATCCACCAGCATATATAGGTTTTAAACCATCTAGATATTTTTGATCTCCAAATAATTGATTGTCATCTAGGGATATATCAACTTCTTTTTTTGCATTAAATATATTTTGGATATCAAAAATGTTTTCATTTTTTCTTGTTAATTCTATAACATTAGATCTTCCATCAATTAAATATTTAATATATACGTTTGATCTTTCTGGGAAAGCTGATCCTGTTTCTACTATTTCTGAAAAATAGGCAAATTTAAGTGAATTTAAATCAATAGCTGCTGTTTGTCCATAAGATGAATCTCCTAAAGTATAAGTATTATATTTTTGGGATATTGTTTTACTACCTAAATATCTAGGATTTTTATTACGTAGTAAAGTGTAATTACTATCTTGAACAGGGGCATCCAAAAATGAAGATGAACCTTCTGTTATATCTCCAAAAGATCTACTTGTTATAAATCCTATATTAACTGGGGTTATTATATTAGAAGAATAATCAACATCCATAAATCTAACTGATTTTCTAGCTTCGGATATATTATTGAATGTAGGATCCAAGGGTATTGCTGAATATGATATTGATGTACTATAGTTTGTTTCTGTATTAAAGAAACTTAATTCTGTTACTGTACTGCTAGTTGGTAAAGTATACACTGTTAATTCACTACCACTATACTCTCCTGTAAATGGCTCCCTTAGGTCGTTAAAATTATAAATTATTCCAGAAGCAGTTATAGTATCTGCGGAGCTAGAAGGTGTTAATATTTCACCAGTATACCTGGTATTAAGATTTTCATTCATTGGGTTAGACCCTGTAACACTTACTATTTTAGTAGATCCACTATGATCTAAATGAGTAAATGTGGGTTCAAACCTTTCTTGTTTTGTTCTTTCTAATAAGGTTGGTTTAATAACTAAACCAGTATTTAATAATGTTTTAGCAGGAACAAAATCTTTTAACATTTTAAATAAAGAATTATCAAAATATGATAATAGTCTTATAGATTCTAAAACACTGGTCTTTTTAAAATATTTTCTAAAGTAAAGTTTCTTTAAATCTTCTAATTTAGGATAAGTTAGGGATCCTGATATGTTAGGATCACCTATATAATCATCTATATCAAACCAACCAAATTGATTTATAATATCCTGATTAATACTATTTTGAGGGGAAATAGCAATCTCAGCAATATCCAAATCAGGTGTAAAATCAATGACTGAACTGCTTAACTGATTTATTTGTACTGAAACATAAGGTGATAAAGTTGATCCTGATATTATTTCATTATTTGACACCCTAATTTTATTTTCATTTTGAGCAAATCCTCCATTATCTGGTCCTTGTATAACATCTACTCTACTTTCAGATTTAAAACTGTTAGTAGTAAAATTATTTATAATAGCAAAGTTTACTGTTGATGACCCAGTACCTAGGAATGATCCTGTAGGAGCATAAGATCCGGTAACCATTGGGTGTACTGAGGTTATTTTGTTATCCCCATCTGAACCAGATATTTGATCATAGTTTCCTAAAGGTAGTCTATAAACTAAATTATAATAGGATGAGGTTATATCATTATCAGCATAAGAAGTAGGATTTAATACATGTTGATCAAAAATAGATTGTGATAAATTAGTTATCCAATATCTAAATTCTTGAAACTCACCATCAAAAATAACATTATCGGGTGCTATTACATTATTACTTCCTGTTCCTCCTAAATAACCTAATAAATAGGTATTTCCCGAAGTGAAAGTATATGTACTCCAAGCTTCATTATATGAAGCGGAGGTTGAACTAGATATAAATAAACTTGAAGAATCTTGGTACTGTATAAATGCATTATCTCCATCAAATTTACTATTTTTAGTTACTAGTTCATAATTAACATCTATTGATCCTGTTTGGTTTAAATTTAATTTACCAGGATCTCTTCTTAACATTACATCCCAAAAACCTCCTGTAAAGAAAGGTTGAAGCATGGGACTACTAGTAACATATCCTTGTGATCCAGATAATATGAATTTCATCTCACCATATGAGGCGGATGTATGTCTTAATTGAATTCCAAATTGGGTAGCACTCCCTGTGTTTATTTGGAATAAGGATTGTGTGGCGTAAGATGCAGAAGGTATACTAGATGGTTTAAATCTAAATTGAACTGTATCAGGTACTTGATCTTCTGCTAGTACTCCATTCCACCAACCTTCAATATTATTCCAATCTTGATCTATATCTTCCCAATGCTCTCCTACCATGGGCATTATAGCCGGTAGCCACGGTACCTCAACTGAACTAGATTGTCTGGTGTCTAATGCATAAACATGATTTTCATAAAATTGGGTTATTTGTTGAATATTTTTTTCAATACCCCCATATTCATGTATTCTTAAAATAGTATCTTCAATACCAAAACAGTTTAAAAGTGCCCTTAAACCTCTATATGATCCTTTAGTTTTTAATAAATAAGGTAAATTATGATAAATTCTTTTATATACTTCTTTATTTATATCGCCATAAGGAGTAACTTCATTTGAGGCAGAGATATACGTTTCTACTCTTAAGGATCCTGTTTCAAGAACTAATGATCCTGAAGGTGTAATACCTAATAGGGTTGTAAATACATCTTGGTTTGTTCTATTAGTGGTATACAATTTAATTCCTAAAGAACGTAAAGTATCTGCTACTATATCTTTTGAAATACCACTATCAATTCTATTATCAGCATCTTTTATATCAGTAATAGCTCTTGTATAAGTCCAGGTAGTATCAAAGCTTTGTCCTAACATTGATACTAACAACGCTAAGTTTTGGTTTTGAACATCTTCTTGAACATATACCGGAAGTGTATTCCACACATAATTTTGATTGTCATCGTCGTATAAAGAAGCTGATAGTAATTGACCTCCAAAATATTCATTATTTTCATCCTCTGACCCATACCATACAGAGGCTGAATCTGAGGATACAGAGTAATTATTATAAGGTGGATATTGGTTTGATTTAGGCCATGATTTACTTCCAGATTCAAAGTATAAAAAATATTCATACCCATCAAATTGTTCTATTAATGTATCAATATTTTCTTGTAATGTTGCTTCAGATGCCGAAATTACTGTTTGGTCAGTTAATGGATCTAAACCTTTTAAAGTATTAATATCACTTTGATAAGATTGAATTTGAGTTAATTTATGTTTAAAATTAGCTAATCTATCATAAGCAGACCCAAAATGTATAAAATTATTATAATCTGTGTAATCAATATTAATTTCAATACCTTTTTCTTCTAATACAGATTGTACTTGTTGATACGAAGATGTTAAAACAGTATCTAATAGTTCGTTTGTATTAAAATATTTTGTAGGGGTATTAGTTAATTCATTTAAATCAATGTTAGTATTAGGACCCCTTAAATATTCTAATTGTTGAGTTTCTTCAGCTGTAAATTGAATATTTACTTGGAAGCTTATTGGATCAGAAACTTCTTCTACTATCCACAGTTGATCTAAAACATTATATGATGAAGGTAAAGGTTCATATAGTTTTACAAATATACCAGGTTGGGTTTGATCTTCAGTATCTAATAATGTATTTACTCCTATTAAAGTATTATTATCACCAAAATTTAATAATAGATCGGAATAAAAACTTTTACCTGTTTTAGAAGTAATATAATTAAAGAAAGATGTTCCTACAGCATTATAAGATAAATTATTAGTAGTAATTTTTATCTCTGTTCTATCTGAAGATATTTCTTTTATAAAATATTTTTCATCTTTATTACTTAAAAATAAAGGTCTATAAAAATTGTAAAGAACATTATATTCACCTAAATTAAATCCTGCATTTTGTAAGTCCTGATCAGGATCAATGTAAAGAGTATTATATAAAGAACTTGAAGGATTAGTAACTAGTGTTGAATAATTTTTAAAATCGTAGCTTGAGGATAAAAGTTCATTTGTAGCAGAAAATATATGATATTCTACTATATCTTGTTCTGATCCAAATTCCCTATTTAATTCAAACTCATTTAGTAATTCTATGTCCTGTGTAGAATATACTTGAGTTTCTAGAGAACTAGCTGAAACACTAGAAATACTTATTTCTTCTGCCATTATATACTAGTACTTAAGTTAACTATCTCCTGTTGAGCTGATAGTAGTTGTGCTCTTAATTCGTTTATTTCGTTTAGTAATGCTTGGATTTGTTCAGATTGTCCTGTTACACCTATATAGGCAGAACTTCTTTTGACTAACTCATCATGTGAGCCGGCTCCTTGTTGAGGAATTTCAAAAAATAATCTATCATATTCAGCAAAAAATTCCGCTGTAGTTATTGGTTCTTCAATTTGTAAAACCTCTTCAGGTTTAACTAATTGTTTAAATTCAGTATCAATAACTTTAGGATAAGATATCTTTCCAAATACCTGTTTATTAAGTTTTACTTCTTGCCTAGCCATTATCTAACTACTTTAAAATAATTTTCTTTATTATCAATTATTAGAGTTTCATCTCCAATAATAGTTTTTACCATTAATTGATAATATCTTTCTGGTTCTAACCCATCCATATAAACTGTAAAATAATTGCTACCGCTGTTAGCACTTATTTTAGTGTATGATGTATCAAAATCAACAACCATTTCTCCAGTTTTAACATCTTTTAACCCCCAATATGAAGATGTAGGTAATACTTTAGTGTTTAAATATATAGATGATGTTTGAAATACTCTTGTAGGGTATGTATCTCTTGCTTTTAATTTAAAATCATATATAGCACTATCTTCAAATTCTTCTTTTATATTAGTAAAAGAAACTATAAAATCACTTGATGTTACAGTAGTTAAAGGTGTATCATAAGATGAATCATCCCATTTAAATTCTAAATCTGGTGGATAGATTGTGTGGGTATCTACTGAAAAGTAACTTGTTTGTACATAATCAGATGCAAATTCAATACTATCTTCCAGTTTTACTATAAATCCATTATTTGAAAAACTAGCTGCATTCCATAACTTAACTGCATTAGTTACATTCATAGAAATGTCTTTATCGCTAGTATATAAAAAGGATTGTGATGCTTCAGGATTTACTGTTGTTGAACCTGTATACCAAGTACCTCCCCCAGTTGTACTACCAGAATACGAACCTGTTACAAAATCAGCAAAGCCTGTTGTTGTCCAGGCGTTTGAACCTGAGGTTCCTCTCCACCCCCAAGAACATCCATCTTCAGTTTTAGGATTATCACTTACTCTTCCAGTTCCCATATCCCAGGCTCCTGAAATAGGATAAGCATATATAGTGTAATTTAAAGGAGCATTTTCAGCTGTAGCCAAATATAAATTTAAACTAGCACTATAATTATTACTACCAATTTTATTGCTTATAACATTACTAATATCTGTTGTTTTAAATTGTACTAAAGTACGTTTAACAGCAGGTAGATCACCTTGTGCTGATGAGTTTATGTTGATACCGTTTTCATTAGTAACTTCTAATATTTCATCTCTACCTGTATTTTGAGCAGGAAATTTAGATAAAATAAATGTATCTTTTTCGGGGAATATTTTATATACTGCCATTGTTTATTAGTTTGTTACTACTCTTCCTTGTATATCTGTATCAGGGTATTTTAATTCAAAAATAGATGGATCTAAAGATGGATATAATACTTCATTTATTGTAGCACCTTTAATGTCATATGCTAATTTTGAGTATCCATCAGATTCTCCTACTTTATTTACAAATTCTAATTTTTTAACTGTTTGAACTCCATCAACTTGATCAATTACATTTCTAACATTATTAATTAAAATAGGTTGATTTATTTGCCATTTATCTATATCAAAATAATCTTTTATTGCTTGTATACAGGCATTTAATACTGTTTGAACATTAAAATTAGGTAATAAAATTACATCAAAATTAATACCTATATTAATAATAAAAGCATCTTTTATTCTAATAGCATCTGTTAACATTCTATATTCTGCTAAAAATACTCTTAAATTTTCTTTTAAAGCAGGATCTGCTACTACTAAATCATTTGTTGTATTTTGAGATAAAACATATAATGATAAAGTGTTTGTATCATATCTTTCCTCATCATTTCTAATAGAATCACTATTTTCTTGTGTTACGTATACTTTAGATACTTTACCGTATTTTGAAGGTAAAGACAAACACCTAATAGCATAATCATCTTTAGTTACAGTTCTTAATTGTGTTGGATATTGTGCTATTGATTTTCTTCTTATATCTTCATTTGTGTCTCCATCTCCTCCTCCTGTAGCCGCTTCAGCATTTGAGAATGCTAATGAACCACTAACTGTCTCTTGAAGTGTAGAATCTAATCCTGATCCAAAGAAACTAACAGAACCAGAACTTAGTATGGTTAAAGATTGAACTGAAACATTAGATGTAGCTCCTCCTCCTACTAAATATTCTACTGTTAAAGTAGTATTTGAAGGTGCCAAACCATAAGTTTTAGTATAAGTAAAGTTAGCTGGATCCCAAGCCGTAGTTAATTTATCTGTTCCATAAGGTAATCCTAAACCTATATTATCTGAATTAGGTGTTATAATTTCATCTGGATTAGATGACACACCTGGTCCAAATTGTATTTCTAAGGTGTTATCTGATTTGAATCTTTTTATGAATCTACGAGGTACCTTTTTAGTTTTAAGTAAATAAGGTGTAGTTTCATTATATTGTGCTAAAGTAGGATCATTAGAAGCTATATTAGTTACAGAATCAAAAATTGTTTCTTGTGCTAAATAAGGAACTTCATGGTAAATATTACCATCACTATCTGTAATTTTAACTATCTCTATTATGTTTGTGTCTTGTATTTGTATAGTTGCAAATTTTTCAGGTGTAGTAAAAGTAAAAGCAGATGATTTTAAAGTACCTGCCGATGCCTTAGCTTTTTTCTTAAGTAAATAAAAATTAGGATTATTTGAACTATCTACAGAGTAAACTGATAGAGTTGTAGGGTCAAAACTACCAGATGTATTAAAATTGACTTGATCTTCTATATAAAAGAAAACACTACTATCATTTGATGATTGGATTTGGGCACCATTAGCTAAAATCATAGCATAATTATAGTCTGGTTTTACTTGTCCAAATTCAGTTGTAGATGGTAGTAATTGGAATATATCAACATCTGTAGTTGCAGCCGTTGTTACTTGTGGGAAATATCCATGTGTATAAGCTAAAGATAACAAATTATCTCTTTGTTTAGCAAATTCTACAAAGTTTTCTTGAACTTGATTATCACCATAGTATGCTAAAACATCACCTACATAAGCGGCCATTTCAATTAACATTAAACCAGCTGATGTATCTGAGAAGTCATTGTAGGTATCAGGGTAATATATTTGAGCAAATTCAAGTAGTTTTTGTTTGAACCCGTCAAAGTCTTTATTTAAATATTGTATTTGTTTACTCTCAGCCATTATTTAAGTTTATTTGTAATTCATCTTCAATATTAGTATTGATAACAGAATAATTTAAATATATGTTAAAAGTATGACTATCAGGTTGTAAGGTTACTTCTAGTTCTCTTATTTCAACTGTGGGAAAATATGATTCTACTCCTCCTCTAATTAAATTATCTATTTGATCAATTATATCTTCTGTTATAGGTTCGAATAGCAATTCTCTTACTCCCGAACCAAAACTTGGATTAAATACCCTCTCTCTTTTACCTGTTAAAATAAAGTTTAATAAATTTGACTTTATAGCTTCTTTAGTTGTATATGTAGTGTTTATACCTGTTGGTCCATCAAAAGGTACCTTTATACCAACACCTGTGCTAGGCTTAGTATCTAAAACATCTACATTTCTAACTATATAAGTCATTATAATTTACCTTGGTCTTTTAAAGTACTCATTAACCCACTAAAATCAGGTACGGCATCAATTTTTACTTGATTCATATCTGTTGTTTTTGGTGCTGATGCTAACATATCATCTGCTGATTGGACTACTTTAGTAGCTTCTCCAGGCATACCTCCTGAAAATCCTACAGCATCTTGTGCTGTCATTCCTCCGTTAAGGTTTCTCCAACCACCTTCAGCGTGGGTTTGATTTAAAACATCCGCTATTGCACCAACACCTTCAAATAAAGGTTTTGTTGGTTTTGAAGGTTGTTGTGGTTGTCGAGGTTTTTCCTCAATTAATTCAGATAACGAGTTTGTTTTTGTTTTTTGTTCTACAACCGGCTTCTGAACTGTTTTAGTTTCAGTGATAGGAGTTTGCATAATTAAAGATAATTCCTCTTTAATTACATCTCTTACTTCCTCTCTAATTATTTTTCTAAAAGCTTCTATTTTCATGATTATAAATATTTATATATTATCTTTTTCTTCTAAATGCTGGACGTAATGTTACTTTAACTTTAGATGGTTCTGGTCCAATTTTAAGAGTATATTTATCCCTAATTGAAACGTTATCAATACCAATTTGAATTTCATTTTCAGTATATCCTGATCTTAATAAAGTTTTAATCCATTTTGGCAAAGCTTCTTGTTCAACTTCAGTAAAGTAATCTTCATAGCTTGGTGGGGCTGGTCTTTGAGGTGGTCTATAATTTAGGGTTAATTGTTCCCAGTCTAATCTAGTAGAATTTCTTAAACCTTCATACCACTGTTCTGTTTTCTTCCTAACTTCGTCTATTTTAGCAGGATTAGGATCAAAAGAACTTAATACTTGTTCTTTTAATGTACTAAATAATTCTTCATCAGACAAATTTTGTGAATTTGGAGATTTTAAAAGATCACTTAATGTTTTAGAATCCACAGAGTTTAGTGTTTTTAATGTATCTGAAATTGCCTTTATTCTAGGGTCATTTTCTTGTTGTTCTTTTACAATTGAATCAATTAAAGAAGTTGTATCAATAATTCTACCCGATGATTCTTTATCTTGAATATTGCTAACACTAGTAATATCTCCTCCACCCATTGATTGGTCCTGTTGGAATGGTTGACCACCAATCCTTGTTTCTATAGGTGTATTTGGATCAATAGGTTTACCTTCAATTGAGTTTCCAGCATTACCTGATGATATATTATTATTTGCCCTATTATTAGCTTCGGATTTAATATTATTTAATTCTAATTGATTAACACCAATATCCGTAGCTATATTTTGGGCATCAGAATCAGTTATTTCATTAGCGAGCTTATCAGTAGTATTAACTCCAATTATTCCCTCTTGAACTCTAATATCTATCCTATATTTTAATTCATTAATTATTCCCTCTAAATCATCCGAAAAAGTTAAATCAGTAGCAACTATTATATTATTGTTTGAATCTAATGCTATTCCTCTTCTTCTAAGAAGAGTTTGTTCATTTTTATCTATAGGTTTATCTTCTTGTATTTTAAGGGTATATCCTAAATATACTTCTTGAAAGTTACCAAAAGCATCTTCTGGATCTGCTATTGTTTGGTTTTCAAGGTATAAATTATCTGCAGATTGAATTAGTGGGCCATGTTTTGCAGCTTCAAACTTATTAAAAGTATAATAATTAAGACTACTTCTAAAATCTTGACCTAAAGTATCTTCAAAACTTACACCTGTAGATAATGAGGTTAAATCCCCATAAAATAATATATTTCCAAATTCATCAAACCCAAATACACTATCAGGTAAGGGCATTATAGTACCTTGTCCATCTATTACTACGAATGTATTAACACCTGTTTTATTAACTACAGACTGTCCAAATTGTCCCGCTTCATATTTATCTAAATTTGGAATACTTTCTAATAAATTTTGTAGGGCAAAAAAACTATTTCTATTAGCTTCAAGTAATGATTCTTGTAATCCAGAATTATTTAGACCCTCACAACTTTCTAATTTAGAGGCTAATATAGTTGTTTCTTTTAATATTATTTGTAAGTAATACTTTACAAATCTTAATGAATTTTCGGCTAAAGTAAGTTCATTACTTAATTTAATTAATAAATCTAATGCTCTTTGTATACCTACTTCCAATTTAACTATAAAATCTGTTGGTGCTTGTATAACAACCGCTGGGATAAAAGGTATTAATGGTAATACTTTTATAATTTTTTTAATTACTTTTAAAACAACTTTAACAACTTTAAGAACAACATTAATAGTTTTTATAATATTATTAATAGTAACAACAATTCCAATAGTAAAATTAACTAAACTAAGAATAAATTTAGTTATATAAGATACTTGACGAACTAAAAATGATATTTCATCATAAGGAACAACATCTCTTAAAGTTCTATTTATATCTTCTATTTGTTTTTTAAATAAATCTGTTAATGAAAATTTTAAATCTGTATAAGGTAAAATTTTGTAATAAAAATCTCTTATTTTTCTTATTCTACTTATTACTTCTTCTGATGTAATATTTCCTGCTAAAAATTGGGCAGATGTTCCCGTTATGTTAGCTACTTCTCCTGTTTCTTGATCAACTATCCTTTGAAAATCTCTAAGTGAAGATTTTAAATTACCTATTCCTGGTAAACTAGAGGGTAAAGTTTCTATTTGTAATCTAATGGTATTAATATCTATGTTTCTTAATTCATTTGTTAAATCATCTAAAGAAACAGCTAATTCTCTTGTATCGCTACTAAGTTGGGTTGAACCTTCTATTATAAAATTAGAATATTCCTCAGGAATAGGTTCACCAGAATCATCTGTTAAAACATTTCCCGAAGATCCTTTTTGGAAAGGTGGAATTGGTGGAGAAATGCTTTCTATATTAATAATATAATTATTTCCTCTAACTTCATCTATAGTTCCCCTCATAGTAGAGGTAACCTTTGGATCCGTAGTTTGAGTTATACTTACAAAACTTCCTTTAGTAAACTTATTTTCATCTGTAGTAGATAATTCTATCTTACCAAGTACAAAGGGAATGGGGTCATTTGGGGAAACTGCTATGTTTTGTTGAACATTTTCTACTATTGAAAATTTTCTAATAGAATTAACTACTTCATTTATTTCTATTTGTATGCTATCAAAAGTATTAGCTACTTCACTTCCGGGGGGGAATAAGTTATTAATTGCAAAATTTAGGGGATTACAAAAATCATATGTGTTTATAACTTCAAGTGTATTTGCCACATTAATTAAAGAAGGATTTTCTGCTATATTTTTTATAACATATTTTATTTCATTTCTTCTAGGATCATCTCTAAAATCACTAGTTGCATTAGTACGAATACGTCTTCCTTCTCTTATTATTACAGAATTTTGACCACCATATAAGGCTATTACAGATACATTTTGTAAAGCCATAGCAAATACTTCTACACCATTATAGGCACTCTCTATTATTTTTTTTACGTTTGCACCCATTATTTAATTTTTACTATATCTGATAGTGTTGCTTTTATATCTTCATTAAGTAATTTAGTTAAGGCTTCTAATGCTTCACCCGCCCTATTAACATTTGCTATTTTAACATTATTAGCATCGGTAGCTTCTTTTAATTGTGGTACTACTAGAGTATTAATTCCTAAAAGATATTCATTAAATACTTTAACTAATGTGTCTCCTTTTACAGCAGATTCTTCAGCATCTAAACCTAAATCAATTTGAGATGAATTTATTATAGTTTTACCACTACTATCTATGTTAAATGTACCATTAGTAGATATACCTACTGCTTTATCCCCAATTATAAAAACAGAATCATCTTTAGCATTTAATAATACTCTATCTGAATCTATGATAATCTGTTTTCCCCTATAAGGAAATTCAGGTTGGTAAGAAATACTATTAGGAGGTGTAGTAATTGAAGTTGTTCTAGGAATAGAATTATCAAATTGAGGAATATCTGGAATTCCCCCTTCGGAATTAAGAGCATCTAATTCAGGAATACCCTTTTCTTCCATTTGTCTAATTAATCTTTCAGCTTTTCTTCTTTTCTTTTTTAAACCAAAAAGTGCAAAAGTAAGTCCTTCAGGATTATTAAATAATATATCTAAAATAAATTCCAACATTATACTTGTATTTCGTCATTATTTTTTATAATAGTAAATTGATCATTTATTTGTTGTTCTTGTTTTATAACACCAGATCTAGTTTGAGATGATTCTTCTAATTTTTCTTGTTTTTTTATTTCTTCAATTTGTTTTTGAACCCTTTCTTTAATTTTTTGTTCTAATTCCTTTTCATTAGATGTATCAGGTTCTTGATTAACAGTATCGTAAGTATTTTCTATATTATCTAGTTCTTTAAGTGATGAATCTGGATCTATTACAGGTACACCTTCAAATATTTTGGTAGTATTAGCTACAGGTATAGCATCAATTCCAAATGAAGTAAAATTAGTGGAGGCTAAAGCTACAGGGATAGTTTGACCTGATGTCATATAAATTGATGAATCATCATTTTGAATATCTTCATATATTGGGAACCAATTATTAAAAGGTAAATCAACTTGTGATTGCCCATTTCTTATAATTGTTATAGGTTCCCCATTTTGCCCTTCTGTACTCCAAGGACTTTCTACATCTTTATTTTCTTCAGATTGTTTTGCTGTTGAACCAAATCTAATTGAATTTCCAAATCTTCCTTCTACTATAACGTCTCCTTCATTTGGAAATAAATTTCTTATAGTTTCTTTTTCTTCAAAAGTATTTCCGGGTTTAGGTTCTACTACTTGACTATTCTCACTATTTTCAATTCCTTTTTCTACATCTTCTTTAGATACAGTATCAGTATTTTTACTAGTAGATGAATTTGAAGGAAGCATATTTAGATGACTCCTCCCCCAAACCGAGATAGCATTCATATAATAAAAATCTATAGCATCACTATTTTCCTCTAAAGCTATATTTCTAGAGGGACCAGATGTTATAAAAACTATCTCATTAATTAAAGGAACCTTTCTAATATTATTATCAAGTGGATAGGCGATAGGTCCTTGTGGAAAATTTTCTTTAGAAGTACTATTACCTAATAGCTCGAACTTAATAGCACCAACGTTTGCCCACTCACCAGTAGTTTGAAATATAGATGCTCCATTAGTTGATGTAACTAAAGATATATCTATAACTCTAGCAGGTAGTAAACCTCCATTTTGTATTACAGAAATCGGATTACTATTAGGTACAAATGCTGAGTTCCCTATTGTGGGAAATTGGTTGTTAACTGGCATCCTTGACCTCTTCTAATTTAGGTACTTCTACTTTTTTATCTAATTCTTGAAGAGAACTAAAGAGCATTTCTTTATCCTCATCTGTTAAAAGTTCTTCTGAATCAGCTGCCTTACTATTCATTGCTCTTTGAACAATACCTGCCATTTTAATTAAGGCATCATCATTTTTAATAGCTAATTCCATATATTCTTTAATTAAAGGAACAATCATTGTTGCCTCACCTGGTGAAGTAATTAATGGTTTTAATCCCTCTATTAAAGAACGTAATTGAACTTCTTTATCTTTTTGATTTGTATGTATTTCCTTTAAAAGATCGGCAAAATTTTTCTTTCCGAATAATTTTATACTTGAAAAATCCATAATTTATGCTTTGGATATAAATATGGATATATAGAAGAGTTAGAATTTCATACTAACATACCCGTGCTCATTATATTGGCTCATCAATCTAACATATATTTTTTTCATTTTTTTAATTACTTTAGTAATTTGTGGTGTAGATTGATCAGTCATTTCACGGATATATATGTATATAGCTTTTTTATTAAATAATTCTATATTTTCTCTTTTACGAAATAGTTCCAATATGGCATCGGCTGTTTTAGCATCTTCGGGTTTAGGAAAATGATCAAAGATATATAAATCAAAATATCTAAGTAAGTATTCTATAAATTCTGTAGCTCTATCTAAAGGTTCATCTGGTGAGTGGTTATTAGTTAGATCAATTACTATAGATTGGTCTGTATCAACAGCATCAACATCTGCTTTTTGTTTTAGTTTTTTATAATTATTGTTATTATAAAGTATTAGATAACGTTTTGCTATAGTACCAAAATAAGAAAATGCTTTACCTTTACCTTGTTTATATAGATGAAGTTTTTCAAGTAAAAATGTAATTACCTCATGTTGTAAATGTTGGATTGTATCTACCTCTGTATAATAAAATTTAAAAGTATGTATAATATTTTCTGTTAATTTAAAAAAAGCATATTTAATACGTGCATTATATATAGCATTACGCTTATCTTGATCTGTTTCGTTAACATATTCAATTATAGCATCTTCTGTATCTTGAGTAAAATACTGATTTTTGGTTTTTGGTCTTCTTTTTCTTAAGGTTCCTTTTTTAGTATATTGAGGACCCTCATCTTTTTGAGGTACAGCTAGAATTTTTCCCTTAAGAGACTCGTCTAATGGTGTAATCATCTAAGGTTTATGATTAATATTGTATTCGTTAATTAGCTCTTGAATCTCTTTTATACCCTTAAAAAACCATCCTATTTCATCATCTGATTGGAAGATCTGTTTTGAATCTATTTCTTTAATTTTTTTATTTGACTCCGACATTAGATTGGATATAGTTTGTATATACTCATTTTGAGTACTAATTATATCTTCTTGTCTTTCGTTTTTTCTTAATAAATTCCAAATTATATAGGAAATAGTTCCAAAAACTAAAAGTCCAACATTAATTAATATTATTATAGTGGTTGTAGTCATTAGAGATTTTTAACTAAATTCATTAAATTATCATTATCAGAACCTATTTTATCTAAGTTAGTATTAACTCGATCTTGCTTTGTTGATTTTGATTTTGGTTGTTCACCAAAAGTATCCAACCACTCACGTTCAAACTCAATACGTGCTGCCATTAGGTCAGCTTGGTGGATTATAAAAGGAAGTGAAGTACGAGGTTTTGTTTCAGGCATATATCCTTTTAAATATGCTTCATTTGCTTGATCATATAAACCATCGTGAGTTTTAATAGCAATCCATTCATTAGTAGTTAATTCAATTCCTGCTTGTTGTAATAAAAATAATGATCTGTCTGGAACAGACATGTATTCATTAGCTGTATTAAAGGTATACATTTCACCTAAATTTTTCTTTCTCCATTCATCAGTGGAAGGTACAACGGATACATGTTCTAATGATCCTATTTTACCTAAGTCATGGTTTAAAGCGGCAACAAATAATTCCTCTTCTGTATAGGTATCTTTGGTTCCCATTTCCTGCCACACCTTATGAACCTTAAATGCGGCAGTTATAACACGTATAACGTGATCAACATAACCCCCCGGGAAACAATTGTGATACGCTTTTTTATGAGAAGCAGGTAATAAAGCAATTCTTTCGTCTAGTTTATTATAAAAATCTAGAAACTGTT
>MDTB01209657.1_pt1 | contig 22086 bp, 23 predicted proteins | sample 811161 | NCBI WGS metagenome assembly MDTB01 (sample SAMN05326650, study PRJNA326480) | marine metagenome | isolation source: seawater | place: Mediterranean Sea | collected 2009 | reverse complement strand
AAGCTATTTATGCTAAAAATATTATTTTTGAAACATCAGGAATTGCAAAAGTTGGTCAAGATTGTTTTGTAAGCGTTTTTATAAAAGATGAAACTGACTTAAATATTAAAGAATTACATCTAAATATTTTTTCAACAGATATAGATGAAAAGTTATTAGGCAGATCAAATGTAATATTTACAAAATTAAATAAAAACCAACCTTTTGTAACCAATGCGCCCATTAATTTTGAAAGTAGAGAAGAATGTAAAGCTATAAAGAATCTTAAAATACATGTAAAAAAATGCATTGAAATTAATCAAAGCAAAAACCAATGCAAAAACCTAGTAAAAATAAAAGAAAGTTTAAGTAGTAACCATTTAATTAATACAAATATTATAAAGGACTCTTCTTTTTTTAAATCTGATAACAATGAACTATATTTAAAAGAGTTTGGAGTGTATTTAAAAAAACTAAATTCAGATTATGCTCAACGTTATAAAATAAAAAATCATACTAGTGGTTTGATTGTAGTAGAAGTAAATAAATCTAATACTTTCTTGGTAGGAGACCTAATTACAGAAGTAGAGATGACAGAAATTTATAATATTTCTCAACTAAGAAAACAAATATTAGATGTTTTTGATGATAAAAAAAAACACATATTAATTAATTTTATTAGAAATAATAATGAAAAACTGGTTGCAGTGAAGCTAAAATAGTTTAAATGTATTTAAATGACCAATAGAAATGTAAATTCCTATCCGCTTTTAAGCAAAATAAAATCTCCTAAAGATATTAAAAGTTTTGATAAAAAAAAATTAAATTTATTATGTAATGAAGTAAGAAAATTTATGATAGATAAAGTTTCAAAAACAGGTGGCCATCTTGGTGCAGGACTCGGAGTAGTTGAATTAACAGTAGCATTACATCATACATTTAACACACCAAAAGATAAAATAATTTGGGATGTAGGGCATCAAACCTATCCTCATAAAATTTTAACTAATAGAAAAAATAGAATGCATACAATAAGACAGGGAAAAGGTTTATCAGGATTTACTAAAAGAGAAGAAAGTGAATTTGATCCTTTTGGAGCAGCACACGCCTCCACTTCTATTTCTGCTGCACTAGGAATATTAATAGGTTCTAAACTACTAAAAAAAGAAAAGAAAGTAGTAGCTGTAATTGGTGATGGAGCTATGACAGCAGGTATGGCTTATGAAGCATTAAATAATGCTGGTGCAATGCAGGATCCTTTAATAGTGATTTTAAATGATAATGATATGTCTATTGCTCCTCCAGTTGGAGCTATGAGTGCTTACCTTTCTAAATTAATTTCATCTGGACAATATAGGGGATTGAGGAATGTAGCTAGCCAAATTGCGAAAAAATTTCCTAAAAAAATTGCTTTTACTGCTAAAAAAGCTGAAGAATATGCTAGAGGTTTTTTTACCGGAGGGACACTATTTGAAGAATTAGGTTTTTATTATATAGGGCCTATAGATGGTCATAATTTAAATCATCTCTTACCTATTTTAAAAAATGCTAGAGATCATTCAAAAAAAGGACCTGTTCTTATTCACGTTGTTACAAAAAAAGGTAAAGGATATAAACCCGCTGAAGACTCTAAAGATAAATTTCACGGTGTGGGTAAATTCAACATTAAAACTGGAAAACAAAATAAATCAAACTCTAATAAAACGTATACAACTATTTTTTCAGAAACTTTAATAGACTTAGCAAAACAAGATAAAAAAATTTGTGCTATTACTGCAGCTATGCCATCTGGTACAGGATTAGATTTATTTATGAAAAAATTTCCTATCAGAACCTTTGATGTGGGAATTGCTGAACAACATGCGGTAACCTTTGCAGCAGGTTTGGCTTGTGAAGGAATGAAACCTTTTGCTGCTATCTATTCTACTTTTCTACAAAGAGCATACGATCAAGTTGTTCATGATGTAGCAATTCAAAAATTACCTGTTAGATTTGCTATAGACAGAGCAGGACTAGTTGGAGCAGATGGACCTACTCATGCAGGTTCTTTTGATATAGCATATTTATCTAATTTACCTAATTTTATTACTATGGCTGCATCAGATGATTTAGAGCTAGCAAGAATGATATATACATGCTCTCAAATTAATCATGCTCCCTCAGCTTTTAGATATCCTAGAGGCCCCGGACTAGGAATTGAAATAAAAAAGCCCATAAAAAAACTTACTATTGGTAAAGGCAAAATTATATGTGAAGGCAATGATGTAGCATTTCTTTCTTATGGAGCTAGACTTCAAGAAGTAAAAATTGCATCTGAAATATTAGAAAAACATAAAATTTCTAGTACAATTGCTGATGCTAGATTTTGTAAGCCCTTAGACAAAAAACTTGTTCTAGATCTAGCAAAAAACCATAGGTTAATAATCACCGTTGAAGAAGGCAGTATAGGAGGTTTTGGAAGTCATGTATCAAACTTCCTTCTAAAAAGTAATTTAAAATTAAGAAATGGAATGTTACTAGATAATATTGAATTACCTGATAAATTTATAAATCAAGATACTCCTTATAAAATGTATAGTACTGCTAAAATGAATGGTTTAGATATAGCTAATAGAGTTATAAAGAAGTTGAAACTTAGCTAAAAGTTTCTAAAGGTTTGAATTTTATATTTTCTTTTACCCCATTCATCTTTATGATATTAACTTCCTTATACAAAGTTTTAATAAATTCTATTACTTCAGTAATTAATATTTCTGGAGATGAAGCGCCAGCTGTTATGCCTATATTTTTAAGGTCTTTAAACCAGCTTTCGTTTATATCTTCAACTGAGGCTATTCTATAAACAGGAACATTTTGCTTATCAACTATCTCAGCCAACCTTTTAGTGTTAGAAGAATTTTCTCCACCAATTACTATTACCAGTTCTGTTTGACTCGCCAATTCTCTTACTGCTATTTGTCTATTTTGTGTAGCATAACAAATGTCATCTAAATCAGGACCAATTATATTAGGATACTTTCTTTTAAGAATTCCAATTATTTCTTTCGTGTCATCAATTGATAAAGTGGTTTGTGTGACATATGCTAAATTAGTTTGTCTAGATAAATTTATAGTTTCTGCTTCCTCATTATTTTGAACTATAATTAGATCATCTTTAATTTGTCCTTTTATTCCTTCAACTTCAGGGTGTCCTTTATGCCCAATTAATATAACTTTATAACCTTTTTTATAGTAATTTTCAGTTTGTTTATGAACTTTGCTAACTAAAGGGCAAGTAGCATCTATTGTTAAATGCTTAAAATTTTTTGCCTCTTTTTTTATTTTTTTTGCAACTCCATGTGCACTAAAGATTACTCTAGAACCTTCAGGTACTTCCTTAAGTTCTTCAACAAAAATTGCTCCTTTTTTAATTAAATCTTCAACTACTCTTTTATTATGAACTATTTCATGTCTTACATATATTGGAGCACCATATCTTGCTATTGCCAATTCAACTATCTCTATTGCCCTTTTTACTCCTGCGCAAAAACCTCTAGGAGAAGCTAAAATTATATTAATTTTTTTTTTCATTTTCTGCTAAATATCGAGGTGTTATGAATGCATCTAAAATAGCTATATTTTCTTCTATTTCGCTCCACCTTTTAATATTAAAGTATAATATGCCCATACCTCCTGGTGGAAAAGATAGTTTAGAAATATTTACTAAATCTGGTCTAGTCGTGCCTACTAAAAATCTTAATGTCTCTGATACACTAGGTTCGTGTCCCACTAAAGCAATATCGAAAGTATCATCATTACTAGATCTTAAAAGTTCTATAATATCATTTCTATTACATAGATATAAGCTATTCAATTCTTCAACTTTTTCTTTTTGTTTGTCAAAAATTAAGTTTGTACTTTCAACAGCTCTTGTTGCAGAAGATGTATAAACTTTGTCTAAATTTAAATTATTTGAAAGAAACCATTTTTTTATTAAAATTGCATCTCTATTTCCATTAGCGCTTAATTTTTTTTCTAAATCATCAATATTTTCTTCATTTTGGTTTGCCTCACAATGTCTTAGTAAAAAAAACTTTCTCACTTATTTCCTCATTGCCTTCATAGCATTGTTAAGGTCATAAATTAGATCATCAATATCTTCTATACCTACTGATGCTCTTATAAAATTATCTGATATTCCTAACTTTTCTCTTACAGACTCTTCTACTGAGCCATGTGTCATAATAGCAGGATGTTCTATTAAACTTTCTACTCCACCTAGTGATTCTGCCAAAGAGAATATCTTACATCCCTTAAGAAATTTTTTAGTCATTTTCAAGTTACCCTTTAAATAGAATGATACTATACCCCCAAATCCATTCATCTGCGTTTTTGCTAATTTATATTGTGGAAAACTTTTTAATCCTGGGTAAATAACTTTTTTTACATAAGGACTATTTTCAAGAAACTGTGCTACTTTTAACGCATTATAATTATGTCTTTCTATTCTCAAAGGCAAAGTTTTTAAACCTCTTAAAGCCAAGAAAGCATCAAATGGTCCTTGAATTGCTCCAATAGAATTTTGTAAAAAAGCCAATTCATTTGCAAGTGATCTTTTATTGGTTATTACAACTCCTCCTATCATATCTGAATGCCCATTTAAATATTTAGTTGCAGAATGCATTACAATATCAATTCCAAATTCAATCGGTCTTTGATTAACTGGACTAGCAAAAGTATTGTCAACGACTTTAATTATTTTATTACTGACTTGGCCTAGCTTTTTTAAATCTACTAAGGTTAACAATGGATTTGTAGGAGTCTCTACCCAAATCATTTTAGTTATAGGAGATATAATATTCTCTATATTATCAAAATCTTTATAGCTAATAAATTTAAATAAAATATTATTTTTTTTTTTTCTTACTTTTTCAAATAATCTTCTTGTTCCCCCATATAAATCATCAATAGCTATAACTTCATCTCCAGTATTGAGTAATGAAAGTATAGTATCAGCTGCTGCCATCCCAGATGCAAAGGCAAATCCGTAATCTCCGCATTCTAAATCAGCAACACATTTTTCATATGCTGTTCTTGTAGGGTTTTGAGTTCTAGAATATTCATAACCATTATGTTCACCAGGACTTTTTTGCACATAAGTAGACGTGGCAAAAATGGGGACCATTATAGCTCCCGTAGTCTTTTCTGGTTTTTGACCCGCATGAATAGCTCTAGTGGCTATTCCTTTCCTCTTTGAATTCTTAAGCATTTGCTTTTTCTTTCTTTAAGTACCACAAAACATCTATACGACTAACAATACCATAAAATAAGTCTTTTTTATAAACTAATAAATAATCTTCTTTCTTAATTTTTTTAATAAGTTGATTAATATCAGTATCATATTGTATTTTATTTATCTTAGTGACATATTCTTTTACACTTTCTTCAAAAGAATTTTTAGTTACAGCGTCAATTAAGTTACTATCCTTAATAATACCTACTACCTCCTTATTTTGCTTTTCCACTAAAACATAATTTATATTATTTTCATGCATTAATTTAAATGCCAAGTTACAGCTACTACTAATATTAATTGATGGAACAGTTTTAGAAGAATGCAAGTTAGAAACTACATCTCTTAAATCATTTTTTTTTCTTTTACTTTCTAATCCTTCTTTTATTCGCCAACTTTCGCTATAAATCTTTCTTAAGTATTTATCGCCGGTATCACAAATTAAAGTTACAACATTAATTTTTTTTCTTTGAGCCTTACAAAACTTTAATGCTGCAGCTAATAAAGTACCTGAAGAGGAGCCAGCTAATATACCTTCTTTTCTAAGTAAACTATTACAAGCTTTCACAGCTTCTAAATCATTAATCGAATAAGCCAAATCAACATTATTTTTATTGAGTAAAGGCGGACAAAAATCTTCACCAATTCCTTCTACAATCCAGGAGCCAACTTCATTATTTAATTTACCTGTATTAATATAATCTTTAAGAATTGATCCTTTTGGATCAGCTAAAATAATTTTACATTTTTTATTTTTTTCTTTTAGATATTGTCCCACTCCGGAGATAGTACCCCCCGTGCCAACTCCAGCTACAAAGGCGTCTACTTTACTATTTAATTGATTATATATTTCGGGGCCTAAATCCTTAACATGTGAGTCTAAGTTAGCTTTATTTGCAAATTGATTAATATAAAATCCTCCAACTTTTTTTGCTATCTTTTTTGCAATTTCAATATAATATTCAGGATGCCCATTCATTACATCAGATCTAGTTGTAATTACCTTTGCGCCTAGGGCCTTTAAATGAAATACTTTTTCGATGGTCATCTTATTAGGAACTACTATTATTACTTTATAACCTCTTTTGATTGCAATAATAGCTAGGGCTATGCCTGTGTTTCCTGCTGTAGCTTCAACTATTGTATCTCCTTTTTTAAGCAAACCTTTTTTTTCTGCTTGTATTATCATATTTCTTGCAGGTCTATCTTTTATCGACCCACCTAAATTAAAAGATTCTAGTTTTAAATATAAATTACATGGTCCTGTATCTATATTTTTTACTAACAACATAGGAGTTTTTCCTATTAAATCTAAAGAATCTTTATAAATTTTCATATTACTTCCTCACAGATGGACTTTCTATTTTTAATCCCTCTCCCCTTTTTGTTAAATAAAGTTGTATAGCATTATACTCATCAGAAAAAATTTTAAAAGGTTTAGCTCTGGCTTGTTCATTACAATACTGAATTCTTCTATGAACAGATACTAATTTAGACCATCTTAATAAATAAGCTGGAAATCCATTAATTTGTCCTTGACTAACTTTTTCTGCTCTTAAATTCATACCTACTCTTTCATCGTGACATTGATTACAAGCTAATCCCATTTGTCCAATTTTTTTAAAATATAGCTTTTTTCCTAATTGAAACCAAATAGCATTTTTATTATTTACATCTAAATTTTGCTTTAATCCTTTTGATTGATTAGAAATAGCTACAGACAGAGATAATAAGTCTTTGTCCTCTGGTTTAAAATTCTCTGCCTGCATTTTTTCTTTTCTACAAATATTTATTTGTTGTTCTAGATTTATTAATTTATTTGTATTTTTATACACTGTAGGAAACTTTAAAGATACTCCTTTCATAGTTTTTAAATCTCCATGACAGTTTTGGCAAGATTTTTGTTTTCTTCCATACATTTTTTTCCATAGTTTTTTACCTCTTTCTACCCATAAAAAACCTGGATTTAAAAATTCATCATCTTGAATTTTTTGTGTAGATGGCTCAGCGAATTCATAACCAGAAATTGGCTGATCAGCCTTTAAAAAGTAATTAAAAAAAAAAATGTTAAAAAATAAAACCATGTGAATATTTTTTAAAATATAAAAAAATTTAAAGTGTATAATCAACCGGCAATACCTCTTCGTTATTTTCATCTAATACTTTGATGTATGCTCTTTTATAAGTGCTAGTTGAATAATCATCTTTCCACTCTATTTCTATCAGACCTGATTTTTCAGCTTTAATATAGAAGGTTAGAATGGGATTAGGGGATACTCCTGAAAACCAGTTTGCTCTAAAAACCAGTTTTCCATTATATTTAGCAGTAACTTTTTGTATAATTAATCTTGGATAAATTACTCCTGTATCAGGATCTCTTCTAACACCTGACTCCATATCATGCTCAGCCAATGTCTTAATTTTTATAATTTCTCCTTTTTTAGCTACTTCTTTAAATTTTAATCTTCTGATCTTTTCCATCTTAAGAACAAGCTCCTAACATAACATCAACATATTTTTTCTCTATACCAATTCTTCCATCTGACATTTCAGCAATAATCATTAAATAAGAGCTTTTTCTCATTCTACACCTAAAAGATACGAAAGCCTCAGCACCAAATGGAAAAAATTCGTATATTGCAATTTCAGGAAATGGGTTTTCTAATCCTAAAACATGAACTTTCTTTGGATAATCATTTTTCTGCATTGAACAGTTTATTTTAAAAGATACCGGAACTACATTGCCATCCTCTACAGTATCAGGTACCTCTAAAAAAACTAAACCTCCTGAAGGAGCTCTTTTTTTAACGATGTTATTTATTATTTTTTCTGTTTCTTTTTCATTCGGTTCAATTCTAAATGTTTGCCTGTAAGATTGAAATCTATCTCTATAAGGATTCCCATCTGATAATATACGCCCAGTGAGAAAAAATAATGTAGCAGATAAAATTGTTTTAATTGTATTTCTTTTGGAGTTTTTCATATATTTATTTTAATGAATGTAAATATTCTACCAAATCTTCTACTTCCTGAGCAATTAAAATTGTTCTGTTAAAATATTTTTTTGGAGTTCTAGGGTTTTTTACTTTTACGTAATATGCAGGCATTATTGTATCAGGATTTATTAACTTTGGATTAATTATCCTTAACCTAAGTTCATCCTTAGAATAGGTCAAACCAATTTTTTTTAAAGGCGGGCCAAAGTTGCCTTGAAACTTTTCCTCTTCTATTGGAGCCGTATGACAGGATAAACAATTAACTTTTCTACTTACAAACAGTATTTTTCCGTTTGAAATATTTCCAACTATAAGATTGTTAGTTTTAACAGCCTTTAGGTTTTTTAGGTCTATTTCAAAATAATCTTCTGCATCAGTTGCAAATGATTGAATAATTATAAATATTGTGAATAAACTTAAAAAAAGAAAATACATAATTCATTATATTTTAAAATAATATATATTAATATATATATGTTTTTAATTAATAAAAGAAAGCTTTCAAAATGAAACCCTTATCAGGTATAAAAATAATAGATTTTTCTACACTACTTCCTGGTCCGTTAACTTCTCTAATGCTCAGTGATGCAGGTGCAGAAGTTATAAAAATAGAAAAAAAAGACGGGGAAGATATGAGAAAAACTGGGCCATATATACATAATGAAAGTGTTCTTTTTGCAATGCTTAACAGAGGAAAAAAATCAGTAGCTGTAGATCTTAAAGAAAAAAAATCTTTAAATAAAATCATAAAGTTAATAAAAAATAGTGATGTATTAATTGAACAGTTCAGGCCGGGAGTAATGAAAAGGTTAGGACTAGATTGGAACAAAATAAAAAAAATTAATAAAAAAATAGTTTATTGCTCTATTACAGGTTACGGGCAAAAAGGAGTAAAAAGTAAAAAAGCAGGACATGATATAAATTACTTAGCGGAGAGTGGTTTACTTAGACTTTCAACTTATAAAGATGGGTTTCCTTCAATTCCTTTTTCTCAAATAGCAGATATTGCTGGGGGTAGTTATCCTGCGTTTATGAATATAATACTAGCCTTATTTAAAGCCAAAAGGACAGGTTCTGGTAGTTTTTTAGATATATCAATGTATGAAAACCTAATTCCTCTAGCTTGGTTGAGTTTGACCCATACAATTATAAAAAAACCCCCAAAAGAGAACTCACTAAATTTAAATGGTGGGATAGCAAGATATAATATATACGAGACTAAAGATAAAAAATTTTTAGCGTTAGGAGCATTAGAAGATAAATTTTGGGAAAAATTTTGCTACCTCATAAAAGCTTCTGAGCAAATTTCTAAAGAATTAATTCCTCAGAAATTGCTAATAAAAAAAATAAGAGAAATTATTAAATCGAAAACTGAAAATTATTGGAAAAATAAGTTTGATAAAGAAGAAAATGTTTGCTGTACTAGTGTAAAAGATATAAGTGATTTTATGAAAGATGTTCATGTTCTTAAGAAGAAGCTTTTTACAAATAAGGTAAATATAAAAAATAAAAAAATTCCTCTTATACCTACTTCTTTAGATAAAAACTTAGCAAAAATAAATAAAACAAATAACGTTCCTAAACTTGGAGAACATAACAGTATAATAAAGTAAAATGAAAATATTATTAATAACAAATAAAGGAATAGAAAAATCCTCTAGAATAAAAGATTTAGAAAAAATATGTGACTTAACTATATCATTTCTCGAAAAAAATAATCTTTTTAAAGATAATAGTTATAACCTAGTAATCTTATTAACAAAAAAAATTTTAAAAAGAAAAGATGCTGTATTTTTAAAAATAACTTCTTTTATTAATAGAAATAATTTGAAACTTATTGAATTAGCTTTTTCAAAATCAAAAATTGATAAGAATAAGCCTGAGTCAGAAGCAATAATACATGGATTAGAAAAAATGACATGGGAAGTGTTGCTTAAAATTATAAAAAAAAAATATTAATTTAATGATACCTACAAATAAAAATTTAAATAAAATTAAAACTTATATTCCAGGAAAATCTGGTATGTTAAAGTCAAAAAAAAAGGTTATTAAATTATCATCTAATGAATCACCTTTTAACTTTAGCTTACAAACCATAAAAAAAATAAAAAAAAATAGCATAATATTTTCAAAATATCCTGACCCAGAAGCAAATAGCTTAAGAAAAAAAATAGCTCAAATATATAAAGTAAAACAGAGTAATATAATATTTGGAAACGGATCTGACGAAATTTTTTTTCTTATATCTTATAGTTTCCTAAATAAAAAATTGGAGGGTTTATATAGTGAATATGGTTTCTTAATATATCCTATTGCTATAAATGCTGCAGGCGGAAAATGCGTTGCAGCTAAAGAATATAAATATAAAGCAGATGTAAAAGCACTTATAAATAAAAGTAACTCTAATACTAGAGTATGTTTTATAGCAAATCCCAATAATCCTACTGGTACTTATTTAAATATAAACGAAATTAAAATGCTTAGAGAGGGGCTCCCAAAAAAATGTCTTTTAGTTATAGATTCTGCTTACTCAGAATATGTTAATAAAAAAGACTACTCTGATACTATAAAGTTTGCGAAAGCAAGAAATGATATAATTGTAACTCATACTTTTTCAAAAATATTTGGAATGTCAGCACTTAGACTAGGTTGGGCATATTGCCCAGAAAATATAGCAAAAATATTAAATAAAATTAGACCTGCTTTTAATATTAATTCATACGCACAATTAGTAGGTGAATATGTTTTAGATGATAAAAACTATCTAAAAAAGTCTATCGATCATAATATTTTCTGGAAAAATTGGTTATCAAAAGAATTTAAGAATTTAGGGTTTTATGTTATTAATGGCGAAGCAAATTTTATTTTAGTAATACTTAAAAACACTAAACAGGCAACTATACTTGCAGATTATCTTGAAAAAGATAATATATATATCAGAAAACTTGATGCTTACAATTTAGCTAATTGCATAAGAATAACTATAGGGTTAGAAAAAGATTTAAAAATATTAGTAACAAAAACCAAAAAAATATTAAAGGAATTTAAAAATGATTTTATATGATTATCCTAGAGCTCCTAACCCTATGAGAGTAAATCTCTTTATAAATGAAAAAAAAATTCAAATTAATAGAAAACTAGTTGACCTATCAAAGCATGAAAATATTAGACCTAAGTTCTTAAAATTAAACCCTTGGGGAACAGTTCCATTTTTAGTCATAAAAGGTCAAGTGATCAATGAGTCAATAGCTATTTGTCGATACTTAGAAAACCTTTATCCCAAACCTGCTATCTTTGGAAAATCCCCTCTAGAAAAAGCAAAGATAGAAATGTATAGAAGAAAAGTTGAATTTGACGGAATGCAGCCTGTTGGAGAAGCATTTAGAAATGGCTCAAAAGCCTTTAAAGATCGCGCATATGCTGGCCCGATTAAAGTAGCACAAATACCTGATTTAATTGAAAGAGGTAAAATAAGAGCTGAATATTTTTTTGATTTTCTTAATAAAACTTTAAAAAAAAGTAAATATGTTGCTGGAAATAGTTTTTCAATGGCAGATATAGATGCTTACGTAACCCTAAGCTTCGCAAAATGGATAAAAATAGATGGTCAGAATAAAAGAAAAAATATTATTTTATGGAAAAAACGATTAGACAAAAGAAAAGCTTTTATTAAATATAATAATCTATTTATAAAATAACATAGTATAAGTATAGATGGTGTAATATGAGTAATTTTGAAATTTTAAATTCAGATAAAACAGAAGCTATATTGTCAAAAACCCTAGACGGATGTGATGATGGTGAATTATACATCGAAGAAAGTGTTTCAGAGAATTTTTCTTTTGACGACAATGTACTAAAAAACACTAGTTTTGATGAAACTAAAGGTTTTGGTCTCAGAGCAGTTAAAGATGAACTAATAGGGTATGCTCATTCTAGTGATTTAGATATAACTTCTCTGATTGAAGCTTCTGATACAGTAGCTTCTATAAAAAAAGGGTATGAGGGTTCAAAAATAATTGTTCCAAAAAAGACAAACTTACAGTTATACACGGATCAAAACCCTCTAAGTGTTGTAGATTTTTCAAAAAAAATTAAATTACTTGAAGATATTAATAATTATACAAGAGGTTTAGATAGTAGAGTTAGCCAGCTAGCAATAAACCTATCTGGTTCTTGGCAAAAGATAAATATTTTAAGACCTTCAGGTCATAAGTTAAATGATATAAGACCCTTAGTGCGTTTAAATATAAGTGTAACCTTAGAAAATAACGGAAAAAAAGAAACAGGATCTGTTGGATTAGGTGGAAGATATTCATATGATAATATTTTTAAGGAAAAAATTTGGAAAAATGCTGTTTCAGAAGCGATTGAACAAGCCAACACGATGCTTAAGGCTATTCCAGCTCCAGCAGGTGAAAATACTGTAGTTTTAGGTCCCGGCTGGCCAGGAATACTTTTACACGAAGCAATAGGTCATGGATTAGAAGGTGATTTTAACAGAAAAAAAATTAGCGTTTTTACAGAATTAATGGGATCTCTTGTAGCAAGCAAAGAAGTTACCGTATACGATGATGGTACTATTCCAGACAGAAGAGGATCTTTTACAATAGATGACGAAGGAACTGCATCAGAAAAAACAACATTAATAGAAAATGGTAAGTTAGTTGGATTTATGCAAGACAGACAAAATGCTAGACTAATGAATACAAAACCTACCGGTAATGGTAGAAGACAATCCTATGCTCATCAACCTATGCCAAGAATGAGTAATACAATTATGGCTAATGGACAGCATAACCCTATAGAGATTTTAGAAAATACAAAAGATGGTATATATGCTAAAACCTTTGGAGGAGGACAAGTAGATATAACAAATGGTAAGTTTGTTTTTTCCGCTAGTGAAGCTTACTTAATTGAAAACGGGAAGATTACTAGTCCTATAAAAGGAGCTACTCTAATAGGCTCCGGATTTGAAGTTTTAAAGAAAGTAAAGTTTGTTGGTAATGACCTTAAAATGGATCCGGGTATTGGTACCTGTGGTAAGAATGGTCAAGGCGTTCCTGTGGGTGTTGGTCAACCAACACTTAAAATTGATGGCTTAACCATAGGAGGAACGGCTAGTAACTAATTTTAATATTTACGACAGCATAATTAAATTTAATATGCCATATTTTTAATTAATTTATTTATATCTTTATTCCAAGCTGAGTGAAAATTTTCTAATAATACCTCAGCAGGAGTTTTTCCTGTATTTATTATTTCTTCTAAAACTTTTAAATATTGTGTTTCATCTTTTCCAGAAGAATCTAAAAAATTCCTATTTATGAGGCCTTCTTTAGAAAACTTAATTAATTCATTTGCTATATCTTTTACTATATATCCCTTTATTTTTGCTTCTAACCCCAATTTACATACATCAGAGGATAAATTATCTACATCTTCATATGACCAATTACTGCATAATTCTAATGCTTTTTTTAAAGAAGTATTGTCGTATAACAAACCCACCCAAAAAGCTGGAAGAGCACATGTTCTTCTCCAATTTCCAGCATCAGCCCCTCTAACCTCAATAAACTGTTTGAGACGCACTTCTGTAAAGATTGTAGATAAATGATCTTCCCAATCCTCTATTGTGGGTTTTTCACCTAGCAATTTAGTCATTTTACCTTTAATAAAATCATTAAATGATTCTCCTGTACAATCTATATATTGATTATCTCTTCTTACAAAATACATAGGTACAGATAAAGCATAATTAACATATTTTAAAAAATTAAAATTATCATTAAAAGCTATTTTCAGAGTACCACAACGGTCAGGATCGGTATTCATCCATATATATCTTCTCTTACTAAGAAATCCATTAGGTCTACCCATACTCAATGGAGAGTTTGAAAATAATGCTGTTACAATTGGTTGAATTTTTACAGCTAATAATGTTTTGTTTATCATATCCTTCTCATCTGAATAGTCTAAATTTGCTTGTACGGTACATGTACTTAGCATCATATCTAAACCATTATTTCCTTTTTTAGGCATATACTTTTTCATTATTTTGTATCTTGATTTAGGCATCCAAGGAATTGTGCCAGTTTTTTCTTGAGGTCTTACCCCCAAACCTAACAAAGTAATATTTAACTTACTTCCTACTTCTTTTAATAATTTAAGATGTTCATTAGTCTCTTTACACGCACTATGAATATCTTTTAAAGGTGCTCCAGAAAGTTCAATTTGTCCACCTGGCTCTAATGTTATAGATTGGTTTTGTTTTTTTAAAGAAATGACATTACCATTTTCTAATACTTTCTTCCATCCAAAATTTGATAATTCATTTAAAAAATCTCTAATACCATTTTTACTTTCATAAGTTGTTGGATAGTATGAATTTTTTAAATTAGAAAAATTATAAGCAAACTTTTCATGTTCGGTTCCTACTCTCCAATTTTTTTTTATTTTTTTTCCTTTTTTAAACCATTCAACTAGCTGTTGAATTTCTAAGATTATAGTTTTTTTCTGCATTCTATTTTTATCTTTCTTTCAAACTTTGAAAAACAGACAGAGCTAATATAGAAGCTGTTTCAGCTCTTATGACCCTATCAAAGAGCTTGACCGATATAACATGATTATAAGATTTGATAAAACTTTCTTCAGACAAACTAAATCCTCCTTCTGGCCCTACCAAAAAAGAAATTTTTTTATTAATATTTTTTAAAAGATAATTGTGCAAGAAATCATCCTTTCTATTTTCATTGCAAAAAATTACAGTATCAGAGTTTTTCTTAGTTTGCTCTAAAATTTTTTTAAGATTTGTTATTTTTTCTAAACTTGGAACAGTAATTCTTCCAGAGACCTCACAAGCTTCTTTTATATGCAGAAATGCTTTTTTTTCATTAAATTTTTTATTATTTGTCCTATCAGTAATAAGTGGATAAAATTTTTTTACTCCTAATTCAGTTGCTTTTTCAATCATCCATCTCAAATTATGATTTTTTATTAAAGCAAAATAAAGAGTCGGTCCGTTAAGCTTCTTTTGATTTCTAATTTTCTTTTTACTTATCAAATTGAATTGTTTGTTATTATTAATTATAAATTCCCATTCACCATCCTTACCATTAAAAATATTGACTACATCTCCTTGCTTAAGTCTTAGCACAACTTTTAAATAGTGCTTATCACTTTTATTTAGTTCTATAGTAGAATTATCTTTTAATTCTTTATTGATCAGTAATCTTGGTATATTCTTATTAGTCATTGATAATGTCTATTATAGAAAAATTCCTTAAAACGTCTAGATATGATAAGCCTCATGGTATATTTTTATTATTTATTCCATGCGTTTGGGGTTTATGTTTAAGCTTTAACAATTTAAAAGATGTAATGTTTTACAGCTTTTTTTTCTTTGTAGGCTCTGCTGGAATGAGGGCATTAGGTTGCATATGGAATGATTTTAATGATAAAAAATTTGATATAAAAGTAGCTAGAACCAAGAATAGACTAATTGCTAAGAATAAAGTTAATAATTTAGAAATAATTTTATATTCAATAATAAATACTATTATTGGGATTACTCCATTATTTGTGCTGCCACTTCACTCTATCTTAATAGCTTTCAGTGTTATGCCATTAATAATATCTTATCCTTTTATGAAGAGAATAACCTGGTGGCCTCAATTATGGTTAGGGTTAAACTTTAACTGGGGAATATTAGTAGCCAGCTCAATAGTAAGCTATAATTTTTTAAGTGATTCTATAGTTTTTTTTTATTTTGGAGCTGTTTTATGGACAGTGGCATATGATACAATTTATGGTTTTCAAGACATAAAAGATGACTTAATAATAGGAGTTAAGTCTACATCAATTAAATTTAAAGAATATCCTAAAGTATTTTTATTTTTTACTTATATTTTATCCGTATCATTATGGATTATTTCTTTAGTAAAACTTAACAAAGAACCTTTTTTAATATTGTTAATATTAATAATACTTATTACTTTACTAACTAAAATAATTTTTACTGATTTAAAAAATATTAATGCTTGCAAACAAGCTTTTGTTTTCAACAGTTATTATGGTCTAACTATTACATTAATTATGCTATTCTATCTATGACAGTTTTACCCCTTACATTAATAATTCCAACATTAAATGAAAAAAATAATATAAATAAAATTATTAAAAATATTAAAACTCTAAAATGTAAAGAGGTAATTATAGTTGATGGTGGTTCAAAAGATGAAACATGTATATTGTTAAAAAATTATAAACTAATTAATAGTTATGCTTCTAGAGGAAAACAATTACATTTAGGTGCTATTAATAGTTCTGAAGATTGGCTGTTATTCCTACATGCAGATACAGAACTCAATAATAAAAACATATTAGATATTAAAGAATTTATTAAAAATGACTTATCAGAAAAGGCAGCTTATTTTAAACTTAAATTTAACAATCATCAACTCTCTTCAAGATGTATCGCTTTATGGGCTAATTTAAGAACAAAATTTATTAAAATTCCATTTGGAGATCAAGCATTACTAATAAGTAAAAAATACTATTCTGATATTGGTGGATTTAATGATATTCCTATTATGGAGGATTTAGATTTTATTATAAGAATTTCTAGAAAAAATAAATTGTTATTAAAAAGTTATGTTACCACTTCATTCAGGAATTATGAAATAAATGGTATTATTAAACAATCTTTAAAAAATATAATGAATCAAATTAAGTTTTTTATGAAATGAGAAAAAGTATATACATTATGAGCAAAGCTCCTTTTATGGGAATTAGCAAAACTAGATTAGCTAAAGGAATAGGACATTCAAATAGTAGAAGGTTAACATTAAATAACTTGGAAAATATAAGGAAAATATTTTTAAAAAAAAAAATTTATTCACTTTTTTGGTATTTAAAACCACATTTAAAATTTAGAAGTTATTCATTTACATTTGATTATAATTGTTTAAAACAAGTGGATAATAGTATGGGAAAAAATATTTGGAATATTTTCAATGTAGAAGCAAAACCATTTGTATTAATTGGTAGTGATATACCCTCTATTACATTTGTACATATTTTAAATTTATTTTTTTATTTAAAGTCTCATGATATCACTATAGGCCCGAGCTTTGATGGGGGATTTTGGGGTATTGGTTTCTCAAATAAAAAAAAAATATCCTATCCTTTTAATAACGTAGAATGGGGGACTGAAAGAACTTTAGCATGTTTAACAAATAATCTTAGAAAGAATAATATAAATTACAAAATTACAGACAAATTAAGAGATATTGACAATAAGGACGATTATTGTAAAAATAAAAGAGGTTAAGAATAAACCAATAGAGACGTATATTTTAATAACCTTATTTATAGGGAGGATAATATGAATGGACAATTAGATCCGTCAGATTACACGGGAATGAGTTTTTGGATCATTTCTGCTGCTATGGTAGCGGCTACTTTTTTCTTTTGGGTAGAAAGAGATAGAGCTGTAGGAAAATGGAAGACATCATTAACAGTTGCCGCAATGGTGACAGGTATTGCTGCTATCCATTATTTTTATATGAGAGGAGTATGGGTTAGCACTGGTGAGTCACCTTTAGTATTTAGATATGTAGATTGGCTTCTAACAGTGCCTCTACAAATTGTAGAGTTTTACCTAATTTTAGCTGCTATTGCGGTAGTACAATCTTCATTGTTTTGGAGACTTTTAATTGCATCAGTAATAATGTTAGTTGCTGGATACCTAGGAGAGGTAGGAACAGTTAATGTATGGGCCGGGTTTGTTGTTGGTATGCTAGGCTGGTTGTATATTATTTATGAAATATTTGCTGGTGAAGCTAGTCAAATTAACGCTAGTAAAGGAACTGCAGCTAGTCAGAGAGCATTTAATGCTTTAAGACTAATAGTAACCATTGGATGGGCTATATATCCTATAGGATATGTTATAGGTTATTCTGGTGGCGGAAGTGCAGAAGGCCTAAATATCATTTATAACCTAGCTGATTTTATTAATAAGATCGCATTTGGTGTTGTAATATGGGCTGCAGCTACTTCAGACTCAGCTAAATCTAAATAATTAGATTTATTTATAAAAACGTGCCTTACTTAATTGTAGGGCATGTTTTTTTTTTATTATAAAACATGAAAAAAGCAATTGTTATAGGAGCTGGATTCGGGGGGTTAGCTTCTGCTATAAGGCTGAGAAAAAAAGGCTATAATGTAGAAATAGTAGACAGATGCAATAATTTGGGAGGAAGAGCACAGTTTCTTAATTTAAATGGCTTTAAACATGATATGGGACCAACTTTAATTACAGCTCCCTTTCTTTTTAAAGAGTTATTTGAGTTATTTAATAAAAATATTAATAATTATGTAAAACTTGTCCCTCTTAAAACCTGGTATAGATTTATTTTTGAAGACGGGAGTTATCTTGATTATGATAAATCTTTAAAACAAACCATTGCTAATATAAGAAAAATTAATGAGCATGACGCAATTAACTATCCTAAGATGATAGATGCATCAAAATTAATATATGATTTAGCTTTTACTAAGTTAGCAGATCAACCTTTTCATCAACTCTCATATATGTTTAAGCAAATTCCTTCCTTAATTAAATTTAAGTCATATAACTCTGTATTTCAATTTGTAAGCAAATATATGCAAGATGATAAATTAAGAAGAGCATTTTCTATCCCTCCTTTGTTAGTTGGTGGAAACCCTTTCACTACCACCTGCATATATTCACTAATTACTTACCTTGAAAGGAAACACGGTATTTTTTTTGCTATGGGTGGTACAGGAAAAATAGTAAATGCTCTAAGTAAATTAATTAATGAAATAGGAATTAAAGTCAGTTTAAATACAACGATTGAAAGTATCGTATTAAAAGATTCTAATATCTCACAAATAATAGATAATAATGGGAATGTAAGAAAAGCTGATTTATATGTATCTAATATAGATCCTTTATATTTGTACACCCACCTTATTAAAAAAAAATTTAATATTACTACTTTTCTTAAAACTAAACTTTCCAGAAAATCTATGGGCTTATTTGTTCTTTTTTTTGGTACTAAAAAGAAATACTCCTTAGTTAAGCATCATACTATTATATTTGGTAAGGAATATAAAAAATTACTAGATAAAATATTTCACAAAAAAGAACTTCCAGCTGATTTATCTATTTACTTACATAGACCTACAGCTACAGACCTAACTTTTGCACCTAGGGGTTGTGATAGTTTTTATGCATTGGTACCTGTACCTAATTTAGATTCTAAAATTAATTGGATCAAGGAAAGTAACTCTTTTCAACAGTTAATAATTAGCATATTAAGCAAAAGACTTTTAAAAGATCTGGAAAGTAATATAGTTAATCCATACTATATGTCTCCTTTAGATTTTAAAAAAAGTTATTTATCTTATCAAGGTAGTGGTTTTTCTATTGCTCCTTACTTCACTCAATCAGCTTGGTTTAGATTTCATAATAAGTCTGAAATAATAAAAAATCTTTTTTTAGTAGGCGCAGGCACACATCCAGGTGCAGGTATTCCTGGGGTTTTATCTTCAGCAAAAGTAATTGAAAGACTTGTTTAAATTGAAAAAAAATTACAATCATTCCATAAAAAAAAATTCAAAGTCATTCTATTTTGCTAGTCTATTTCTTTCAAAAAATACCTTTCAAAAAACTGCTACACTTTATAAATTATGTAGAAAAGTTGATGATATAGCAGACAAAGAAAGTACTAATAAAAAAATTAAACTAAAAAAAATAATGTCTCAGATAAATGAAAAAAGTAATAATAGTATATCTGATTTAAAAGATATTAAATCTCTATTAAAAAATAATATTATTCCTTATGAATGTATTAATGAACTTATACAAGGTGTTTTATTAGACACTAAAAGAGTTCATATTAAAAATACTTCAAATTTAATAAATTATTCATATCTTGTTGCAGGAACAGTAGGTATAATGATGTCTAGTATTTTAGGAAGCAAAAATATTTATTCATATAAATATGCAGTTGATCTAGGTATAGCTATGCAATTAACTAATATCTTAAGAGACATACTAGAAGATGCTAAGATGAAAAGAGTTTATATTCCTATAAGCTGGTATAATCTAAAATATAAAAAAATTATAAATCAAGATAAGCTTACAAAATCAAACCTTAAAAAAGTGAGTAAAAAAATATTTCAGCTATCAGAAAGATTTTATAATAGCGCTTTTAAAGGATTGGGGTTTTTGCCTTTTAGGGCCCGTTTTACTACACTCCTTGCAGCAACACTTTATAGGCAAATAGGTATAAAAATTATCAAAAATAATTATTCTAACCTTAATAAGCGAGAGATAATATCATTTGAAGAAAAACTTTTATGTCTTATTAAAGTAATATTTATTTTTTTTTCTAATATTAAAATACATTTTAAAAATTACACTCACAATAATATGCTTCATAAAAGTATCAATAATAATTATTATTTAAAAAAAGGTCTCAGTGAAAAAAAAAGTAATTGATTATTTAATATTAGGTGGAGGTTGCTCAGCACTTTCATTAATAGATCATATAATGAATAAAAATATCCGTTGCTATAATTTTCTTATTATAGAAAAGAGAAAAACCTATATTGATGACAAGAGTTGGTGTTTTTGGGACAATATTAATAGTAATTTTAAAAATTTATCTGAAGCAAGTTGGAAATATTATTCAATAAGTTTTTCAAAATTTGAAAATAAACTTTATAACAATAATTATCTTTATTATTACATTAGAAGTATAAAATTTTATCAACATGTAATGGCTAAGATATTAAAGTTTAAAAATATAAGAATAAATTTAAATGAAAAGGTAATAAATATTAAAAAAAATGAACCATACTATACTGTAGTTACTAATAAAAGATCCTATATAGCTAAAAATATAATAGATACGAGACCAAGGCTTGATGTATATAAAAACTATCCATTTCTTTATCAGGTTTTTTTTGGTTATGAAATAAAACTTAAAAAAAATAATAAAATTAGATTAAATTATAATAAAGTCAATTTAATGGAAAACATGAAAGCAGATGATAAAACATTTTCTTTTAATTATATTCTTCCAATTAAAAAAAATCATATTCTATTTGAATACACTACTTTTTCTAAAACAATATTCTCATATAAATATTTAGAGAATGCACTAAAGAAAGCCTTAAGAGAAAAAAAAATAAAATATTATAAAGTTATTAGAAAAGAATATGGTTGTATACCTATGGGCATAGTTGATCAGAATAAAATATTAAACTCTAAAAATTATGTTTATGCAGGTACAGCAGCTGGAGCAGTCAGACCATCATCAGGATATGCATTTCTACGTATTCAAAATTGGGCTTCTATATGCTCAAAAGCTATTTATAAAAATGGTACCATAAAAAGTTTTCCTAAAGATAGTCTTCTTTTATCGTTTTTAGATAAAATATTTTTAATTATAATTTCAAAAAATATATCTAATACCAGTTATATTTTTCACTATTTCTCAAAAAACATTTGTTCTTCTACATTTGTTAAATTTATGTCGGATAAAGCTAGATTTTCTGATTATGTTAAAGTAATTTTAGCAATGCCTAAAAGAATGTTTTTAAAATGTTTAATATTAAAATAAAAAACAAACTGATTAGAAAAACAAAGTTAAATTATGAAACTTTATCATTTTTTTTTCTAGGTATTCTTTTTCTATTATTTTCTGAAATAAACCTTATAGAAATTAAAAGTAAAACTAGCTACTTAATATTAGTAATATTAGTAATAATTTTTGGTCTTCCTCATGGTGCCTTAGATACTATTTT